>ENA-ORSG01000106-ORSG01000106.1-human-gut-metagenome-genome-assembly--contig:-NODE-106-length-89061-cov-4.112667_pt1 | contig 89061 bp, 79 predicted proteins | sample MGYA00242189_ERZ509156 | MGnify/ENA primary metagenome ERZ509156 (study PRJEB26280, sample SAMEA2338666) | human gut metagenome | biome: human gut; feature: human-associated habitat; material: faeces...
CGGAGGACCTGCTGCCGTTACCCGATAGAATGGAGTCCGCCAAATCCTACCGGGAGAAAAAATCCAAACCGTTGCTGGAGAAAATTGTCAAGGTGGTGCGCTCCGTTTACCGGGCTTACCTGGATGTCTGCCAGAAATTCGAACTGTTGCAGCGCAAATATGATACGGAGGTTCCGTATTTGAAGGAGCAGTTGGCCGAGGTCAGGGACGAAAATGCGGAATTGCAGGAAACCGCCAGAGACTATCACCGGCTGTGCCGGGCCTATGGGCCGGAGCGGGTAGCCGAAACGGTGGCGGCTGTCAAGCAGCAAGAACAGGCGGAAAAAGAGCAGAAACGCAGTCAAAAGCGGCGGCATGACCGGGATGAGCGGTAATCCCGTGTAGAGCTGAGAAAATAGGATTTTTGCGGATAGAGGCATCTGAACTGAATCATGTATTGTTTGGATGCTTTCTATCCGAAAATCCGCCTACTTTTGCCGGTGTAGAGCCGGAAAAAATTTATGAAAATACGGAGGTTATATGAGAACAGGTCTTTCCAAGAAGCAAAAGACAACCAGCGTCTTTTTTGACGAGGCAAGCCCTATCATTGAGGTGTGTACCTACAACACTTCCCTTAAAAAGCGTTTGAGTGAGTATTCGGGAAAGTATCCGTCTGAGTGCCGGTTGGTGGACGACGATGAAAACGGATGCCTCACATTCGAGATTAGGAAAGGGCGGTTCGGCTTTAAGCTGAACGCCCCATACAGCGCAGAGCGCCGGAAAGCAGCCAGCGAGCTGGCAAAGAAGAATATCCAGAACTTGAAACAAGGCAAGAAGTGATTGGCCGCCCGTGGTGAGAATGACTCCCTGCGGGCGGCGTTTTTGTTTTGTTGCTCATGTTTTTGTGAGATTATCTTGAATATTCGTGCCCGCTATGCTATAATGAAAATGAATTCGACAACGAATGGAGATTTCGTTATGCCGGTTAGCTATGATAAGTTATGGAAAATGCTGATAGATAAGAAAATGAATCGGACCGACCTAAAGGATGCGGCTGGAATCAGCTTTAATGTTTTGGCAAAAATGGGACGGAACGAGTTTGTTTCGATGGAAAGCCTTTATAAAGTATGTACGGCACTGAACTGTGATGTTGGCGATATAATGGAGTTTACGAACAATGAGCATGATTGATTATGTCACAACAGCGACAACAAAATATATCGAACAGATGCCAAAAGCACAACGAAAAAAGTACGGTCAATTTTTTACGAGTAAAGAAACGGCTGTATTCATGGCGGAACTGTTTGATTTGCAATCCGTTTCAGGGCCGGTTTCAATTCTTGACCCCGGTGCTGGTTCGGGCATTCTATCAACCGCTTTGATTGAGCGGATGCAGCGTGTCGCTTCAATTACTAAAATCGAATTGGTTTGCTACGAGAGTGACACGAATATCTTGGAATTGCTTCGCTCAAATTTGGACTGGGTTTGTGACCACGCTACAAAGAAGATAGAATATAAAATCATATCGGATAACTATATTCTCTCTCAAGTCGCTGACTACAATCATATGTTATGGGAATCTCCAAATCCTCCTAAATTTGATTGTGTTATTGGGAATCCTCCCTACATGAAAATTCACCAGAAGCTTTAGCAATGCCAGATGTCTGCTATGGAGCGCCTAACCTGTATTTTCTATTTGCCTCAATGAGCTTGTTCAATCTGAAGGACGCTGGCGAGATGGTCTATATTATCCCGCGCTCTTGGACTTCGGGTGCTTATTTCAAGAAATTTCGGCAGAAATTTCTTGATGAGGGAGCTTTGGAACATATCCATTTGTTTGTAAGTCGTGACAAAGTGTTTGAGAAAGAAAGTGTTCTCCAGGAAACCATCATTATAAAGGAAAAAAGAACAGCGGTTAAGCCCCAAAATGTCACAATTACAACTACGCAGAGTAACGCTGATTTTTCTCAAAAAACGGTCTTTCATGTTCCCTATGATACGGTTGTAAGTGGAGAGGACAAATATGTATATTTGGCGACAAATGCCGAGGAGGTTGAAGTCCTAAAAAGATTAAACCGGTTGCCTGATACTTTGCCAAGCATAGGTCTCAAAATGAAAACCGGTCTAACGGTTGACTTTAGAAATCGTGAAGCATTGAGAGATCATGCAGAAGCAAATGCGGTTCCTTTGTTCTATTCTCAACACATTAAGAGCGGCAAAGTTGAGTTTCCGATTGGCAAAGAAAGCGAATATCTTGTTACTGAACAAAATGGGCTTTTGCAGAAAAATTCAAACTATCTTTTTGTCAAACGGTTTACAGCAAAGGAAGAACATCGGAGACTGCAGTGCGGTGTTTATTTGGCTCGCAAGCACCCGGAATATGACGAAATTAGCACACAGAACAAGATTAATTTTATCTGCGGCCAGCATGAGTTATCTGAGTGCGTTGTATATGGCCTGTATGTGCTGTTTAATTCCACACCGTATGACTGTTACTATCGAATTCTGAACGGTTCCACGCAAGTCAATTCTACCGAGATCAATTCGATGCCGGTGCCTCCGATGAACATGATTGAGGCTATGGGCAAGGCGTTGATTCGGAGCAAAGATATGTCGGAAGCCTCTTGCGACAATATTTTAAGGAGCTTTATATGAGTAAGTTATCAGATGCAAAAGAAATTTTGAATGCGCTGCAAGTCCCGACAAAGCAGCAGAACGGAATGTGTTGCTGTGTTTTGCTGGCGATGGCAGGGCTTACGGAAGAACTTCCTTGGTCTGAGGCCACAAATAATTGGATTCGGATACATGATGTGATTGCTTTTGCCAACAGCAATTATGGTATGACCTATGCGGAGAACAGCAGAGAAACTTTTCGCAAGCAGGCGATGCATCACTTTAGAAACGCTGCGTTCATAGAGGACAATGGCAAAGCAACGAATAGTCCGAATTATCGCTACCGCCTGACAGACGAAATGCTTCGCCTAATTCGGAGCTTTGGACAGAATATGTGGGGCGAGCAGCTATCCACATTCCTTGAAAACCATGATACTCTTGTTGAAATCTATGCCTCTAAGCGAGCTATGCGGAAGATGCCAGTGAAAATCAACGGAGCGGATTTTACATTCTCCCCAGGAAAGCACAATCAGTTACAGAAAGCAATCATCGAAGAATTTGCACCGCGTTTTGCTCCAAATTCGGAATGTCTATATGTTGGGGATACCGTTGAAAAGGATTTGGTCAAGAACGAGGCCAAGCTGCGCCAGCTTGGCTTCGCCATTACATTGCATGATAAGATGCCGGATGTGGTCCTCTACTCGGAAGAGAAGAACTGGCTGTATTTTATAGAGTCAGTAACATCTGTTGGGCCGATGGAGCCGAAACGCATCAAAGAAATTGAGGAAATGACCGCCGATGTGACTGCGGGGAAAATCTATGTAACTGCTTTCCTGGATTTTAAGACATTCAAGAAATTCTCTGAGGCACTTGCTTGGGAAACGGAAGTTTGGATCGCAGATATGCCCGATCACATGATTCATTTGAACGGGGACAAGTTTTTGGGGCCAAGATAAAAAGGGAGGAGCAAAAATATGAGGAAGGCATTAATCGTAGGTATTGATAATTATACTCAATGCCCCCTACATGGTTGTTGCAATGATGCAGATGCTGTTGCACAGGTTTTAGAAACAAATGGTGACGGTTCTCCAAATTTTTCTGTAAAAATAGCAAAAGATGTTTGTAGCAAAGCGAAGTTGCGCGGGCTAATTGAAGATTGTTTCTCGGGAGATGCTGATATTGCATTGCTCTATTATTCTGGCCACGGCCACATTGATTCTGTTGGTGGTTATCTGGTTACACCAGATTTTACAAAGCATGACTATGGCGTATCACTGCAGGATGTGCTAACAATTGCCAATGCATCTCATTGTAAGGACAAAATTATTATGTTAGATAGTTGCTTTTCTGGCTTTATGGGGAGCATAAATACGGAAGGGCAAAATACGGCAGTGATTAACGAAGGCGTCACTATTTTAACAGCTAGTCGCTCATCAGAGACATCGGTAGAAGTAAATGGACATGGCCTTTTCACTTCGCTATTACTGGAAGCATTATCTGGAGGGGCTGCTGATATAACAGGGCATATTACTCCGGGTGGAATTTATGCATACATTGATAAAGCATTAGGCCCCTGGGAGCAACGCCCTGTTTTTAAGACGAACGTAAACCGATTTACATCTCTACGTAATGTGATTCCCCAAGTGGATATTTCAATCATCCGAAAGATATGCACATATTTTCCTAGCGAAAGTTCAGAACTTGCAATCGACCCTTCTTTTGAGCCAACGAATTCTCCAGATGTGACACATGAAGTCGTTCAGCCATATGCTAATGCAACAAACACCAAAATTTTCTCTGATTTACAAAAATTAGAAGGGATTGGGCTGGTTGTACCTATCGGAGAAGATCATATGTATTTTGCAGCAATGAACTCGAAGTCGTGTGCATTGACATCTATTGGAAAACAATACTGGCGCTTGGTTCATAATAAGTTAATTTAGAAAAGAGGATAAAAATGAGTAAAAAGCGTTCTTTTATAAGCTTTGACTATGACCATGACGCAGACCTAAAAAATCTGTTGGTAGGTCAAGCCAGAAATTCGGATTCTCCGTTTGAGATTACAGACCTATCCATAAAAGAAGCAATTGCTAAAGATTGGAAAGCAAATGCACGCCGTAGAATTAAAGGGTGCGACATTGTTATTGTAATCTGCGGTAAGTATACCAACACAGCAACTGGTGTAAGTGCAGAATTAAAGATTGCACAAGAAGAAAACGTGCCTTATTTTCTTCTGTGGGGACGGTCAGATGATAAGTGCGTTAAACCAGTAGCAGCAAAGGATTCAGACAAAATTTATAAATGGACTTGGGATAATTTGAAGCTTTTGATTGGAGGGGCGCGATGATTAAGATCTTTATATCACATAAACAAGAAGATTCGTATACTGCCAACAAAATCGCTAACGAACTTAAAGCAATGAATATCCCCTATTATCTCGATGTTCTTGATTTTAGTACGACGGGAAGCGGTAAAGAATTAACGGACCATATCAAACAAAATCTTAATGATTGTACAGATATTATTGTCGTAATGTCGGAACACACAAGATATTCACAGTGGGTTCCATTTGAAGTAGGAATGTCTGCTCAAAATGATATGCCAACAGCCACTTTTTTACAGGAGAATGTATCACTTCCGGATTTTCTTGTTTATTGGCCTCGTCTAAAGCAACCGAGTGATATAAGGAAGTACATTGCCGCTCGCAAGACGGTTCAGCATGAATATGCCTTAAAGTATCAGTTTGAGACAGCAGAAACCCGCAGGTCTCAAACAGCAAGATTTTATGACGTACTCAAGCGAACGCTATAATATTCTATTGTATTCTTGAATTTAAATAAGTACGTCTATGGCAACACCATGGCAACAAAAAATCAGATAGCCCAAACTATCTGGATAATGAAAACAATACAAACACTCTGAGCTAAATCCCATAAGCAAATCCGTTTAGAATATGCTTAACAGGAGCGAGTGGGAATAAATTGAAAAAGTCTGAAACCCCAGTAATATCAAGGGCTTCAAGGTTTTCAAAGAGCCCGTTGATAAGATTTTGATAAGATTCTGCTCGGTACCCTTTATCGTGTGTATCGAGTGGTTTGTGAGTAAAAAGTAATATCTTGTGGCTCGCAAAAATACCATATTAACATTAAACCCCGTACTGACGGATTAAAGTCAGTACGGGGTTTTTGTCGTTTGCAATTATTTTAACTTATCCTTAAACGCTTCAACCATAGCATTGCTGAGATTCTGTGACGGTACTTTCACAAAACCGGAAGTTTCATCATACTTCGGATAATTGTAGCGCCACTTGTCATATTCGTCACGGTTAATGTCACCGTTATGATATTTCTCGGATTGTTCAGCCCACGCATTGAGCATTTCCGAAAGCTCGTCAGCGTCTGTTCCCTTGCGAGGGTCTGCATACATTGAAATGCCATTTTCCGTCTTTACTATTGTCAATCCGTATCTGTCCTCTAATGTAAACAAGGTGTGCATTAACCCTATGTAGCTGTCGATGTCGGGAACAGAGAGAGCTTGCGGAGATATATCGAAAACCTCTGCAAGTTTATTTGTTAAATCTGCTTTTGGTGTTCTTGAACCTGATTCATACTGTGCCATACGTATATCGGCAGTCTTTTCAGGGAAACCGACTACCTGTCCTAAATATTTTTGCGTCATTCCACGCAAATTGCGGAAGAAACGAATACGCTCTCCGATTGCCATAAAATTGCACTCCTTACTTATGTAATGTGTAATCAGTATATCATATATGTTTAGTATATGTCAAGCGACATAAAACAAAAAAGTTTAATATTTTTATGAAAACCGTTTGACATAACGGAATATGTTTAGTATAATCATTAAGCAAATAGCGTTAAGCTGTTTGCGAAAATTGAATAACCGTCATACATCACGGTAATGGTGTATCCGCTCGGGCAAATCGGATGGCGGCCAGAAAGTATCCGACACTAAACAACCAAAACAATTATAAAGGAGGTATTTTTATGACAGAAAAATCTTTTATCAGAGCCGATGAGGTTGCAGAAGAATTGGATGTATCGAAATCTTATGCATATAAGGTTATAAAACAGCTCAATGATGAGTTGAGTGCAAAAGGATATATCACAGTTGCAGGACGCATCAGCCGACAGTATTTTAATGAAAGAGTTTACGGAGCAGAAAGGAGAGAGATATAATGCCGGCCTACAAAAACAAAGATAACGGAACTTGGTATGTGATGACTCAATACACAAATTGGAAAGGCGAACGCAAGCCAAAGTGTAAGCGAGGATTTGATACCAAACGAGAGGCGCAGGAATGGGAGCATACTTTCCGACAACAAAATTCGGGAGATTTGGATATGCCCTTTTCTGCCTTTGTTGAAATTTATTGCCGAGAGCAAAAGCCACGATTAAAGGAAAGCACTTGGCAAACAAAAGAAAATATTATTCAGCAGAAAATTCTGCCGTATTTTGAAAATTACAAAATCGATGAGATTACAACCAAAGATGTACGAGCGTGGCAAAATGAAATGCTTGCATATCGTAATGAGGAGAATAAGCCCTATTCATCATCCTACCTGAAAACGCTGCACAATCAACTTTCCGCCATATTTAATTATGCGGTAAGATTTTATGACTTGCGTAGCAATCCCGCCGCAAAAGCCGGAAATATGGGTAGTGAAGAACGCAAGGAAATGCTGTTTTGGACAAAGGAAGAATATCAAAAGTTCTCCGAAGTAATGATGGATAAACCGATTTCTTACTATGCTTTTCAAATGCTTTATTGGACAGGTATCCGTGAAGGAGAATTGCTTGCTCTTACCCCTGCTGATTTTGATTTTGAAAAAGGAACGGTAAAAATCAGCAAAACATATCAGCGAATAAAAGGTGAAGATATGATTACTTCACCGAAAACAAAGAAAAGTAACCGAACGGTGCAAATGCCGGATTTTCTTTGTACTGAAATGCAGGAGTTTTTCAATATGCAGTACGGGCTGAAAAGGAAAGACCGCATTTTTAACATAACGAAAAGCTATCTTCATCACGAAATGGACAGAGGCTCCAAAGCTGCAGGTGTAAAGCGTATTCGTATTCACGATTTAAGGCACAGTCATATCAGCCTTTTAATTGATATGGGATTTTCGGCAGTAGCCATTGCAGACCGAGTGGGACACGAGAGTATAGAAATTACTTATCGCTATGCGCATCTGTTCCCGTCAAAGCAAAAGGAAATGGCAGTTAAACTTGATTTTATGAATAAAGGAGTGTGATATTATGTCAGCCAAAAATGTTGATAAGTATAATCGTTTTCGCAGTATTACCGTAGCTTTCAGAGTATCTCCCGAAGAACAAAAGGAGCTAAACAGAGCCATTGCTCTTTCGGGATTGCCCAAGCAGGAATATTGTTATCGCAAATGTATGGAGCGTGAGGTGGTAGTTCAACCGAGTCCGAGAGTTTACAAGGCTCTTAAAACTCAAATGGAATTCATCCTTAATGAATTGCAACGAATTGATGTCGGCGGGAGCATTGAGCCGGAGCTTCTTGCTACTATTGACCTTATTACTACCACAATGAACGGATTGAAAGGAGATGGCAACAATGGAAAATAAAAAAATGACCACTCCGATTATATCTGTTGGCGCAGATACGGAGCAGTCACTAAATGTATGTAATGATAGTATAACCGATAGTGCCGAAAATTTCAAGGACTTAGAGAAAAGTCTTCGTGAAATGCAGAGAGAAATGTTAAGGCAAATGGATCCGTCCTATCTTAAAACGGTATCTCTTTCTGCACTATATGATACAGACTTTGAGCCAACGGAAGCATTGATTGACGGTCTGCTTTATCGGGGAGCCTACTTATTCATAGGCTCTCCAAAGGTCGGCAAAAGTTTTATGATGGCACAGCTTGCCTATCATATTAGCACGGGTACACCGCTATGGAATTACAAGGTGAAGAAAACTCCGGTGTTGTACTTCGCTTTGGAAGATAACTATCAACGCTTACAGCGAAGACTGTTTCAGATGTTCGGCGCAGATGGTACAGACGATTTGTATTTTGCGACGGAATGCAAAACCGTAAACGGCGGATTGGACGAACAAATCAAAGGATTTATGTGTAAACACCCAGACACGGGACTCATTATTATTGATACGCTCAAGCGTGTGAGAGAAACGGGCGGGGCTGATTACAGTTACAGCAGCGACTACGATATTGTTGCAAGGCTGAAAGCATTAGCCGATAGCTACAAGGTCACAATGCTAATTGTTCACCACACCAGAAAAGAAAAGGCTGAAGATATATTTGATATGATTTCCGGCACAAACGAATTGCTTGGTGCAGCGGACGGAGCGTTTGCGCTCACAAAAGAAAAACGCACTTCTAACAATGCCACGCTCGATATTGTAGGCAGGGATCAGCCGGATATGAAAATTAAACTCGTCAGAGATACAAAGCGTTTGGTTTGGAATTTTGAAGAAGCCGAAACGGAACTTTGGGAAGAACCGCCCGATCCGTTGCTTGAAAAAATTTCAGAGTTTGTTTCTTCGGGTGGTAACTGTTGGAATGGTACAGCTTCAGAGCTATGTGAAAAACTCGGTTCGGATATGAAACCGAATGTACTATCTCTCAAGTTGAGTATCAACTCTGGACGCTTGCTTCGAGATTATGGTATTCATTACAAAGCAAGCCGCACCCACGGTGGACGCAAGATTTCTCTTTGGAAAGATACGGACAGCGTGACAATGTGTGACGACCGTGACAAACTTTCTGAGAACGATGACGAGGTCGAAAACATCGTCACCACCGTCACGGTTTGACACGCATTAAAGTTTTTGCAGGGTGCAGGTGGCTTTTTTCAAAAAGCTACTCCTGCCTCTCAGGGAGCGCAAAACCTGCTTGCAGGTTGCATTTTTGATGGGCTTGCCTGTCAAAAGTGCTTTTGCGTTACTCTTGACAAGAGTAACAGAACCGAGGACGAGCAAGTTTATGAGATTGGAGGTATAACTTATGCAAAGAACGATAAGTGCAATGGTAGGTAAAGGCTCGGTCAATCACAACAGCCGCAAGTTCAAGGCTGAAAATGTTGACGGGATCAGAACGCATTTGAACATTGATTACTGTAACGAGCCGATAAAGAAAATCTATCACGAATTGTTTGATGAAGCACTAAAAAGATACAACGAAAAACAGACAAGAGCCGACCGCAGAATAGAAAACTACTATGAGAAAATCAGAAATTCAAAGCAGGAAAAGCCGTTCCACGAACTTATTTTACAGATTGGCGATAAGGAAAATATGAGCGCCGAAAGCGAAAACGGACAGCTTGCAAGGCAAATTTTAGATGAGTATTACCGTGGATTTCAAGAGCGAAATCCCAACCTAAAAGTGTTCTCTGCTCATCTGCATATGGACGAGGCAACGCCTCATTTGCACATTGATTTTGTTCCGTTCACAACCGGCAGCAAGCGTGGACTTGATACGAGAGTAAGCCTGAAACAAGCGTTAGCCACACAAGGTTTTAAAGGCGGAACTCGTGGCGATACCGAATGGAATCAGTGGGTAAGTGCAGAAAAATCCGCACTCGCATTCGTTATGGAACGACACGGAATTGAGTGGGAACATAAAGGCTCACACGAAAAACATTTGTCTGTTCTTGACTACAAAAAGCATGAACGAGAAAAAGAAATTACGGTATTGGATAACAAACTCGCCGAAAAGCAGGATGAATTTCGTGTTATGGTTGACCGCATAGAGAACTTTGACAATGGCGAAAGAGCGTTGCAAAATCTTGATGAAAGTATAATGAATGAGCCCGAATATCAGCTGACTGAACCGCCGGCAATGATGTCGGCAAGAACTTATAAGGCAAAGTTTGTAGAGCCTCTTATAACTCGATTAAAGTCGCTAATCAGCACCCTATTTGCACGATATTTCAAGGCGGTGGACAGTTATCATAGGTTAAACATTACAAACGGCAACCTATATCGTGAGAACGAAATGTTATCGAAAATCAACAGCAAGCTGAAAAACGAAAACGAAAATCTGCGTTCAGAGGTCAAGGATTATAAGCTTTTGCGCAAAGTTTTCGGGCATAAACAAATCGACGGTTTACTCGAACAGGCAAGAAATATTAAAGGTCGTAAGCGTGAAAATCCACGCTCAAGATAAATAAATTTTTGGAGGTAAAACAAAATGGCAAGCACAATTTTTGAACAAACAGGCGGTACTTATACGCAGGTGGGCGACTATATGTTGCCCGATTTATTACCGGCGGAAGAAGAAAAGGAAGCGAATATCGGTGTTTGGGTAATGCAACACAAACGATATTTGAAGCAAAATCACAAAGTGCTTTATTACAATTTGCTGACAAGCGGTAAGCTCAATTCATATCTTGCAGATATTGAACAGCAGGCTCAAGACCTTTTTCTCCGGCTGGTAAATGACTTAGCCGAAAAAGAAAATATAACCGAAGAACTCAAATCAACCGATATGATGCTCTGGGTGCAAAAGATGAATAATATCCGTAATCGTGCAACGGAAATCGTAAATGCAGAAATAATTTATGCAGTATAATTGTAGCGGCGGCAGGGAGAAATTCTTGCCGCACTTACTTTTTTAGAACAATAAAAAAGGTTACAATCATTTTTTAAAAATGGTATTGCTATTATTCGAGCTTTGGAATATAATATTATACAAGTACAAACTCAGTGTATTCAGGAGGTTGTTATGGAATATATGTCTGCAAGAGAAGCGGCTGATAAATGGGGGATTTCCCAAAGACGTGTTGCTGTTCTTTGCTCTGAAAACAGAATTGAAAATGCTACTATGATAGGCAATATGTGGATTATACCTACTTCGGCAGAAAAACCGATAGATGCAAGAAGTACACGATATAGTAAAACTGATGAAAAAGCGGTTAAACCTTTCTTGAAATGGGCAGGCGGCAAAGGTCAGCTCATTAAAGAGATTGAACGTTACTATCCGTTTGATAGTGGAAGAATTACAAAATACGCTGAACCATTTGTTGGCGGCGGTGCAGTTTTGTTTGATATACTTAGCAAATATGATTTAGAAGAAGTATATATCAGCGATATTAATGCAGAACTTATCAATACATATAGCATTATCCGTGATGATGTTGATGCATTGACAGAAATGCTTTACGCTATGCAGAGCGATTTTATTCCGTCAGATACAGACAATCGCAAAGTGTATTATTTGAAAAAGCGTGAGCGTTTTAATGAGTTAAAAGTAAACGGTGACGAGAACATCAATATTGAAAAAGCGGCATTGATGATTTTTCTTAATAAAACTTGCTTCAACGGGCTGTTCCGAGTAAATAAAAAAGGTTTGTTTAATGTTCCTATGGGAGCATATAAAAACCCGATGATTTGCGATGAAAACAATCTCAAAGCAGTATCTGAGAAGTTGCAGAGAGTTACTATCGTATGCGGAGATTACAGAAAATCGGCAGACTTTATTGACGAAAATACCTTTGTTTATTTTGATCCGCCATACAGACCTATTACAGATACAGCAAGTTTTACTGCATATACCGAAAACTTGTTTAACGATGAGGAACAGATTGAACTTGCACGATTTGTTGATGATATGCACAGAAAAGGCGCAAAAGTCGTTATCAGCAATTCCGATCCGAAGAATTCAAATACAGATGATGATTTCTTTGATAACATCTATTCTGCACATAAAATCAAACGAGTTGAAGCAACTCGAATGATTAACTGTAATAGTGAAGCAAGAGGAAAAATTAAAGAGTTACTCATTAGCAATTTTTAAGAAGGCTCATATATGCCATACGGAGAATATGCACAATGTCCTTGCTGTGGAAAGACGGCATACGGCAAAGATGATATAGGGCAAGAATTCTGATACAGAAATATGGGTGATAGTCGTTATATACCACAGTCGTATTGTCGTGAATGTCGTTCGGCTCATTGCGAAGCTGGAAAGCCTTGCAAGGTTAAATAAAGAATTTTCGAGGAGAAGTGTTATGATAAAGAACGGAAAAGGCGGCGGAAACACAAAAACGGGGCTTGTATTTGAGGGGAAAACTGATTTAGCAACCTTTTTAAACAGTCAAGAAGGGTATCGGGTAACTGATGGAGTTGTGTTTTATAATGACGAAAAAGTTGCTCGCATATTCAAAAAGCACGGATTTTATAGATATTTAAAGGAAGTTGGGGTTGATTGGACAAAGATTATCTCCAAAAAGCTACTGCCGGATGATAGTATTTATGTAATTATCAATAACACACTTTTTATTATTGAATGTAAATATCAACAGGTGGCAGGCTCTGTTGACGAAAAATTGCAGACTTGTGATTTCAAGAGAAAGCAGTATCAGAAACTGATGGCACAGCTCAATATTGATGTAGAGTACATCTATTTGCTTTCGGAATGGTTTAAAGATCCTAAATATAAAGACGTTTTGGATTATATCATTAGTATGCGTTGTCACTACTATTTTGAATACATACCGCTTACAAAGTTAGGATTGCCCGTGCCGCCTAACAGCGAGGAGGAATAAGTAATGTCAAGAGATTTTAATGCGTGGTTGTCAGGTTTCCGTGACAGTATTGCAGATTACGGCTATTACATTGATTTTGAAAAGGTTCACCGAAATGTCGATAATATCAAGGTCGAACTTAATATCTTAAATTCTCTCATTGGCTCTAAAAATATCGAAGTTGATTTTGAGAATTTGATGAGAAAATATCCAGAAGTTTTAAAGTGCATTCCCTTGTTACTTGCGGTCAGAGCCAATGAAATATACTGTCAAGATGAAAATGGCGGTCATTTATTCCAATTTGATTTTGGAAAGTATCCGCCGAACAGCCACGCTCATTATGAGAGATACAAATACTTTATGCGTGAAACCGGGTTGTTTGATTTGTTGGAAAATCATATTGTGAACAATTTGGTAGACTATGCAACAGGTGTTGAAACAGGTCTTGATTCCAACGGTCGCAAAAATCGTGGCGGTCATTTGATGGAGGATTTGGTTGAGAGCTTTATTAATAAAGCCGGTTTTGTAAAAGACAAGACCTATTTCAAGGAAATGTATATTCATCAGATTACTGCAAAATGGGGCATCGATCTGTCTGCTATTTCCAATCAAGGCAAAATGGAAAAGCGTTTCGATTTCGTTGTCAAAACGCCCACTATGATTTATGGCATTGAAACGAACTTCTATGGCAGCGGTGGCAGTAAGCTAAACGAAACCGCCCGCAGTTACAAAACGCTTGCGTTGGAAACTGATACTATCAACGGCTTTACGTTCGTTTGGTTTACAGACGGCAAGGGATGGACAAGCGCAAGAAACAACCTTGAAGAAACTTTTGACGTTATGCCGCACATCTACAACATTAAAGATTTGGAAAATGGCATAATTACAGAGGTTTTTAAATAATGGCAAAGAAAATTACAAAATGGGAACCTGATGATTTTGAATTAGAAATGACAACACATTGGTCGTTTCCAAAGCGTGGAGATTGGGCAACTCACGATGCAAAATGGCGTGGAAATTGGTCGCCCTATATTCCACGAAATATTATATTAAGATATTCAAAAGAGGGCGATGTAGTTCTTGATCAATTTGCAGGTGGTGGAACTACCCTCGTTGAAGCAAAGCTTTTGAACCGTGATATTATCGGTGTTGATGTCAATGATGTTGCACTTGATAGGTGCAAAGAAAAAATAGATTTTGATCATGAAGGCGCAAACGGAAAAGTTTATATCCGTAAGGGCGATGCAAGAAATTTAGATTTTCTTTCGGATGAAAGCATTGACCTTATTTGCACACATCCGCCCTATGCCGATATAATTAAATATAGCGATGGCATTGACGGAGATTTGTCGCAACTCAAAGTGAAAGATTTTCTTGAAGAAATGAAAAAGGTAGCTGTGGAAAGCTACCGTGTTCTGAAAAAAGATAAATTTTGTGCCATACTGATGGGCGATACAAGACAAAAAGGCTGTATGATCCCAATGTCTTTTGATGTTATGAAAATATTTCAAGACGCCGGATTTACTCTTAAAGAGTTGATTATCAAAGAACAACATAACTGTAAAGCAACAGGATATTGGAAAACAAATAGTGTAAAATATAATTTTTTACTGATTGCACACGAGTATTTGTTCGTGTTTAGGAAAATGTAATATTTTATATTTTACAAATATTTTGAATTTTAAGTTTTAAAATGAGTATAATGATAAGGAGAAGTAAAAATGAATGATAATAAAGTATCTAATTTTTTTGAAGAAGAGAAAGATATTGGCGAGGAGGCTCTTGTGGAGTACGATATAACAACTAGTCCCCGAGATTTAACACCAGCAAATATTGTCGATATGATTGACTCTGGTATTATAGAAATACCTTTATTTCAGAGAAACTATGTATGGGATATTAAAAAAGCTTCAAAATTAGTTGAATCATTGATATTGGGACTTCCGGTTCCAGAATTGTTTTTCTATACGGAAGGAGATGATAATAACACATATAAGATCATTGATGGACAACAGAGGTTTTTATCAATCTATTTTTTTGTTAAAGGACGATTTCCAAAGAGCACAAATTCTCGTTTTATGATTAGGAAAGGAATTAATGAAGGCGCTGCATTAGAAGAATTATTACCCGATAACAAAATTTTTAAAGATTTTACACTTGAATTGAGCTCGGATTCAACAAATCCAAGTAAATATCATGGGGAAAAGTTCCTCACATTAGATAAAGATACGCAAATTAAATTTAGATTGCGTAGATTTTTAAGAACGGTGGTTGTTCGACAAAATAAGCCGGATGATAATAGTTCATCTATGTTTGAAATATTTAATCGATTGAATACAGGTGGCACCCCACTTAATGCTCAAGAAATTAGAGCCAGCTTATATTACTGTGATTTTTATAAAATGTTGGTTAGGATTAATAACCAAGATAATTGGCGAGAATTATTGGGAAAGCCTACACAAGATTTGCATAGTAATGACATTGAATTAATTTTACGTTCTATTGCATTGTTACACGAAAATGAAACATATGCACCCAAAATGGTAAAATTTCTCAATGATTTTTCGCAAAAAACAAAAAAATTCGATAACGAATATATTGATTATATAGAGCATTTATTTAATTCATTTATTGAAGCTTGTTCGACACTTGGGGATAAAGCATTCTTTAGAAACAGTCGATTTTCAAAAACACTTTTCGAATCTGTATTTGTTGCGGCTGCTACACCTAGCTTTGTTGACCAAAAAATAATAACAAGTAAAATTGAACCAACTTCGTTTGAATATCTTAGGAATGATGAAGAATTTGTTTCGTATTTGCAATCAGGTTCTTCATCAAGAGATAATATTACAGGTAGAATTAAGAGAGCAAAAGAAGTTTTAAAATTACAAGGGGAAAATTGCAATGCGTAATTCCCACTACGTAGAATTAGATAAACTTGTAAAAGAATATGAGGAAGATTCTAGAACTATTCGTTCGGAGAGAATGATTATGAAGAATTATCCCAAAGTTTTGACTATGAGTGTCGCTAGTTCTTTTGAATATAATATCAAAAATAGATGTCAGGGCTTTTATGATAACCCTAAATTGTCTATTGTACCAAATTACCCTAAGATAAATGCAATTATGCGTAAGCGTAAACCTATTGTTGATCAAATGTATAACAGAATGAAGGCATATAATGATAATGGAGTTGAACATTTGAGCGCAGATGCTTTTTATGAGTTGTTTAATGGAGAGAAATTTAGGTTAATGGTAGAAACTATTTTTGATGCAAAATTACGAGCACAGATACAAGAAGTCGAAGAACAGATAAAGAATCTTACTCCACTTTTAGATACAAATGAACAGTTTGCTTTTGAGTATGCAAAGCAATGTGATTTAAAAGATGCCTATGTGAAATGTTCTTTTAAAGATGCAGAAAAGGCGTTTTTGTCATTGAAACTTCGTAGAAATCAAGTTGCACATAATTATGTCAATGGCTTGTCGGATACATTTAATGATATACAAAAATTTTATGACATTGCTGTTATATATGTTGTGGCGTTAGAAGAGGCAATAAAAAAATTGACTAATACATAATGTGTCATATAAAATAGTTTTAGTAAGCTGTATAGAATGATAGCACCCTCGTGATAGCTATTTGATAGCAAAAGCAGAAATACCTCGTAGAATTGAGATAATCTGTACCAAATTAAAGCACTTCAAGTTAAAATTTCTAAACAAAAACAGTTAAAGTCTGTTTTATACTTAGGAGTGGGAATAGTTCCCCTTGGTTTAGATGTGCCGAAAAAACCAGTATTTATGCGGGTTTCGGGACTCGGCACTTTTCGAGTAACCGTTTTTGCAACAGATGAAATAGTAACATTTGGCTTACAACTAAACCTAAAAATCGCATAATTTTTAAGGCTTCTGCCCTGTTAGGGGCGGAAGCCTTTTACATATTCGATAAAAATTCCGTTTTGACATACCGTCAAGGCGGAAAAAATATATTAAATGAGAGAATTTTTCTTAGCATAAGCATGAAGAAATCATAGAACAACTTGCCTTATATGTTTCTTAGTAACATATAAGTTCTCGCTTTTCTAAGTAAAAACACAATATTTTGAAGCGGCATAGCTTACTGTTATCATAGCTGTAGGTCGAGTGTTATCAGTCTCGATAACAAACCGATAACACTGCCGGTATAATCATGATAATTCGGATATCTCGAATAATCAAAAACGCCGCGAACAGTACGCTCTTTCTATGTAAAAGCTTTTTTGCTGCTTGCCGTCCGTTTATTCGGCCGACGCAAACTCCTTAAAATGATTATATAACTGATTGACATTGAGGCTTGCTATATCGACAAGCGAGTATTGCCGTTGCAAATATTTGACGAACTCGCAGCCCAGATAATAGCCAACATCGCTGTGATTTTTGTAGCTGCACCAATCCCCGAAGAAATCCTGCGTGCTGATATTTTTGTCGACGCGGCGGAGATATTCACGCTTTATTTCGGCTTCGTTTTCCTTGCACCAATCGAGCCAGCCGTTTTGATTTTGATGATAGTATCTGTCATCTTGGCATAAAATATGTTCGCAGACCATGGCAAGTCCCTCTTGATAGAGCTGAGCCAGTGAATTTTCGCCCTCTGACCGAGCCTCGGGATAGAGATTCCCGTAGGTTTTATGCCATATGTGGCCTATTTCATGAAAAATCAGAGCCTGCATGGCGGATTCATCCTGCCAATTCAACTCGATAATTTTTTCTATTCCGAGCAAAACCGCGTCTCTGCCGTCAAGCGCCGTCGCCCAGCCTGCGCCGTTACACAGCCCCAAATAGAGAATAATATCCGTCTCGACGCCGTTTTCAAAAAGCCGTCCGATATTTTCCGCAAGCTTGTCGGTCACGGCGACAAAGGAGTCGTTTGCCGCAATCGCCGCGTCCCTGTTGAGCAGCACGTTATTGACTACGGGCAGCACGTCATTATTGAAATCATATTCCCTCGAATCCCGTTCGCATTTTTCGCAAAGCTCCGGCGAAATCGCACGGGCGTATACTCTCCATGCATCCAAATCAAAGGCGCTGTTCTTAAAGCAGCCGGGTATTTTATCAAAAGTATTTATTATTCTCATAGCTCTGTTCCTGCGATTCTCTCAAATTATTTTACCTGCTTTGACATATGCATTTCGCCGTCGCACTCGAAGCCGATGGCAGAGTAGAGCTTTTGCGCGGCAGTGTTATCGCTGCCCGTCAACAGCTCGAAGCTGTGGAGCGGGTATATTTTTTTGCAGTATTCCTGCGCGAAGGTCAACATTTCCCGCGCGACGCCCCGCCCGCGATAATCGGGACGGACATAGACCTCCGTTATCTCGGGCATAAAATCTTCGTAGCAGAGCGACTTCTTCAGCTGAACGCAGACGAAGCCGGCGAGCCGTCCTCCGTTGCCGTCCGCAACGATGACAATCTCGCGCCTGTTTGTAAGAAGCGAGGCGCGAATACTTTCTTCCGTAGTCTTGCCCTTGCCGTTGAACTCTGCATTGAGGCGCTCAAGTTCTCCCGCATCGCCGACTGATGCCAATCTTATCATCTTATTATCTCTCCCCAGAGTTTTGTGCCCGCATTATAGCATATTTTTTCCAAAATGTAAATGCTCGGAGGAGGTGAAAGGCTGCTGATGGGCTGTGAGTATTAGGCGGATAGGGATTTGCGGATATAAGTCGGCAACGGTCAACCGCCGTAATATTGGAAATCATCACAACCTTGCTGAAGCTGATGTTATCCGCCCGCGAAGTTTGCACAATTTTATTGATGTGAAACTTGTAGGATGCGGCAATTCGACGCACCGATGCCGCGATAGCGGCACAGAATTTCCGCAAAGTTTATTTTATATACCGCCTGATTTTGAAGTCTACATATCTGCAAACAACGGAAAGATTGTTTTTCCCCACAAAATCAAAATCCCGCCTACGGAAAAACCGCAGGCAGGATTTTTTTGCTTTGAATACGGGTTTATATTATTCTCTTCTTCCAATTTTCGCCGTCGCGCTCATAGAAAAATTCGGTCAGCGACGGGTTTTCCATGACATGAACCATGTCGATGAAATCCTGCGAGAGCTTATACTGCGTCAGCTCGTCGCGCTCGATCCAGAATACTCTGCCCTCGGCGGAATTTTTGAGCTCGCCGCTGAAGCGGTCGGCGCGGAAAAACAGCACTATGTAGCGCGTACCGTCGTCGCGGATAAAATCGTTGATTCCGCATACCGTCGGGCGGAAGATATCAAGTCCCGTCTCCTCTTTAACCTCGCGGCGCACGGCGTCGGTGAATGCCTCGCCCGGCTCAACATGACCGCCGGGAAAGGTTACGCCCGGCCAGTCCTTATTCACTCTGTCCTGCACGAGTATCTTCGTGCCGTCGCAGATCATGCACATCACGGTAAGCTCAGTCTTTTCAATGTTTCCCATTATGTTGCTCTCACTTTCTCTCGTCTTCGACGAAGCTGTTTTCTACGGTCATAACGGCGTAGTAATTCTCGCCGATCTCGGTCGATATTCTGTCGCTTATCAGCTCTTTTATCTGCCCTTTCGTGAACGGATATTTGTGCGGCACGACGAGGTCGAAAATGAGGTTGGTGTGCGTAGGACCTTCCACCATTCTGAAGTCGTGCATCGTGAATCTCGGGTCAACTTCCTTTATCAGCTCGCCGACCTTTTCACGCAGGGCGTTTATATGCTCATCATCAACGACTATCGGATCCATATGCAGGACAATGTTTATGGCGAATTTCTTCTTTATGTCGCGCTCGATGCGGTCTATGGTGTCGTGGCATGCCATTATGTCGCAGTCGGACGGCACTTCGACATGGGCGGAGGCGAACATTCTGCCCGGTCCGTAGTCATGAACCATGAGGTCGTGGACGCCGATAACGCCCTCGTATGAGAGAATGTCGTTCTCGATTTCCTGCACCGTCTCCGGCGAAGCGGGCGCGCCGAGCAGTTCGTTCATCGTGTCCTTGAATATGCCTATTCCGGTCGCGATGATGAACAGGGCTACTACTATTCCCATGTATCCGTCGAGCGGCACAGAGGTAAATTTCGAGAGAATAAGGGCTATCATAGATACAGTCGTCGCCGCGGTGTCGCTGACGCTGTCCATAACGACCGCTCCGACGGCGGTCGAGTTTATCCTTTTGCCGATATTTCTGTTAAAAACCGCCATCCATATTTTGACCCCAATCGAGGCGATGAGCACTATGAGTGCAGTCATGCTGAACTGGAGCGGCTCCGGGTGAAGAATTTTGTCTACCGACGAGCGGATCAGCTCGCCGCCCATGAGCAGGATAATAAACGAGACTATCAGCGCGCAGACATATTCTATCCTGCCGTGACCGAACGGGTGCTCATCGTCGGCGGGTTTATTTGCCAGACGGAAGCTGACGAGCGTGACGGCGGACGAGCCAGCGTCCGAGAGGTTGTTTGCGGCGTCCGCGGTTATGGCTATACTGCCCGTTACCGAGCCGACAATGAACTTTGCGGCGGTCAGCAGAATGTTGCACAGTATGCCGACAATGCCGCTGAGTGTGCCGTAGCGCGAGCGCACGGCAGGGTCGTCGGTTTTTTCGCTGTCCTTGATAAAGAGTTTTATCAGAAGCTTTGTCATGATAACCTCCGGGGTAATATGCAGGTATGCGGATACAGGCGCCGAAATGATTTCGCGCCGCTCACGCGGCAGCGGTGCGTCGAGTCGCCGCACCCTACAAATGCATACTAATAAAATTGTGATAATTTCGCGGGCGGATGATACCCGCCTCTACAATCGCTCGATTACAGCCTTGCGCCGCTTGTATGCAGGAAAAACTCCGCATTTTAATATTCCGCAGGAACGCCGGGCCCCTGCGGAATGATTTTTTGATTCTGTTTTTTTACATTCTCTCCGGCACGCTTATCTTGAGCAGGGTCAGGATGTTCTTGAGAACCTCTTTGACGCACAGGCACAGATATATTCTCGCCGCACTCAAGTTCTTGTCGTCACAGTTGACACGGCAGGCGTTGTAGAACTTGTGGAATAGGGTCGCAAGGTCTATGCAGTAGCGCGTGATGCGCGCGGGATCATAGTTTTTGGCGGAGAGAGCGATCTCGTCGGTGAGCGACGCTAAGTGCCTGATTATCTCGCGCTCCTCGGGTGCGGTGAGCAGGTCAAGCTGCTCGGGCGTGCACTCGGGGATGTCACAGCCCTGCTCCTTGAGCTTTCTCAGTATGCTGCAAATTCTCGCGTGGGCGTACTGGCAGTAGTAAACCGGGTTCTGCGAATTCTCGGCGACGGCGAGATCGAGGTCGAACTCCATCTGCGTTGCGGGCTCGCGGAGATTGAAGAAGAAACGCACCGCGTCTATCGGTATCTCTTCGAGCAGGTCAACAAGGGTTATCGCTTTGCCGGTACGCTTGGACATACGCACGACTTCGCCGTTTCTCGTCAGGCGCACGAGCTGCATGAGGATTATGTCGAGCTTGTCGCCGTCGAGACCTATCGCGTCGAGTGCGCCCTTCATTCTCGCGACATGGCCGTGGTGGTCTGCACCCCAGACATCTATCGCCCTGTCAAACTTTCTGACGGCGAGCTTGTTGCGGTGATATGCGATATCCGCTGCGAAATAGGTCGGGTTGCCGTTCTGGCGGATAAGAACATCGTCCTTGAGGCCGAGCTTGTCGATCTCCTCCTGCGTCTTGCCCTGAGCCAAAAGGCGCTTTGTCTGAACCTCAATGTTCTTATACCACAGCGCACCGTCAAGCTCGTAGGTGAGTCCCTTTTCTTTGAGCAACTCTATTGTGTCGCGAAGCTCCGTGCCGTTGTGCAGGGTGCTCTCCTTGAACCATGTGTCGTATTCTATTCTGTATTTTGAAAGTATCTCGTGCATCGAGTCGATATTCTTCGGCAGCGCGAAATCGACGAGCGCCTTGCGGCGGACTTCCTCGCTCTCGGAGATATATTTGTCGCCGTAGACATCGGCAAATTCCCTGGCGCGCACGGCTATGTCCTCTCCGTGGTAGCTGTCCTCGGGCAGCTCGGGCGCGTCGGCGCCTTTGTATATCTGCTGATAGCGGATATCGAGCGAGAGGGCGAATTTATCGATCTGATTGCCGGCGTCGTTGATATAGAATTCGCGGCTGACATTGTAGCCTGCAAAGTCCATGACCGCCGCGAGGCAGTCGCCAAGAGCGCCACCGCGGGCGTTGCCCATGTGCATCGGACCCGTCGGATTGGCGGAGACGAATTCGATATTTACCTTTTCGCCCTTGCCGAAGTCGGAGCGGCCGTAGTCGCTGCCCTTCTTGCGGATATCCATGAGAATCTCCGAATAGAAGCGGTCGGCGAGACGGAAGTTTATGAATCCGGGACCCGCCGCCTCGCAGGATGAGAATGCGGTGCCCTCGAGGTCAATGTCCTTTGTTATAACCGCGGCTATCATAGCGGGCGCGCGTCTGAAAGCTCTCGCCCACGCCATGGCGGCGTTTGTGGAGTAGTCGCCGTTCTTTCTGTCCGCCGGGATTTCGACCTTGAAATCCGTGAGCTCGGCTTCGGGCAGTTCGCCTGCCGCCATCGCCTTTTTCGCGGCGTCCCTGACAAGCTCGCAGAGCTTATCCTCGACCTGTTTTACAAGCACTGACATAAAATTTATCCATCCTTTCGTGTAACCGCAGTTTCTGCGGGCAAACCGTCTTTTTTACTGTCCGCTGACCGTTATCTTCAGCTCATTCGATGCGGCAAGATCCGCGTTGACATCGATAGTGTAGTTGAGCAGCAGCTCTCCGCCCTCCTCCGTCACGGACGACTCGACTTTCTTGGCGAATATGCCGAGTAGCATATCGCCGAACGGTGTCGCGTAGTGGCAGACATGACGCCTGCCGCGCTCCATGACCATCTGTGTAGTATATGCACCGTTTCTCGTCATTGTGACGAGTCCGCCGTCCTCGATGAGCAGGGTGGTCACGCAGCCCTCCATCTCGGCGGCAGGCTCTTCATATGAGAGCTCGTAGCCGTTTTCGAGCAGGCGCAGAACGCCCTGCGTGCTCGTCTGCGACGAGTAGCTGTCGTCATGCCCGGAGTGGCTGTCCTCAATGTTTATAAACACCTTTTTTTCCATCGGAAAAGTCCTTTTCTTTCTTGCTCTGAGGCTATGAAAAACCTCGTTCTTTTGATTTTTTATAATACCACAGTTATACGCCTTTCGTCAACCCGTTTTATTTGAAAACGGGCGCAGTATTTTTCTGTTAGAGCATTGCAAACGCGCCGACATTATGATATATTATATTAGTATATATAATATATACTCTGTGCAGAGTATTTTTTAAGGAGAACAGTTATGATCGATATCCGTATAGCGATGAACGACATCTACAAGAACCTCGAGCCGACCCTCACAAAGTGCGGCTTCAGAATCACCACTCCCGCAGATATCTCCGACGGTATCCCCGTCTCCGTCACGAGCGGACGCGCCGTTATGGATTTTTCCGGCGACAACAAGGCTCTGCGTATCGAGCACTACGACAACAAAATAGCCCTGCTCTGGGCGCAGAAAGAGGGCGCGAACGAGACGGATTTCGCGAAGATCGCTCACTCTCTGCTCGACGTTGAGACCGCCGACGACAAGGACATCAAGTTTATCTCGGACGAGTATGCCGAGCTTATCGAAGAGAGCTTCGGCAAGAACGGCACAGCCGATAAGAAAAAAGTGAAGCTCCCCACCCCCGTGTCTAAGGCTGCGGCGAAGAGCGGCGAGGCGTGCTATGACGCGAACACCTTCGCAAACCGTCTGAGCGTTATCTATCCCGAGCTGCGCGACGAATACAGAAAGAATATTGAGACCTACGGCGAGTTCCTGCCCGAGGATTTCTTCAAGAATCACGCTGCTCCCGTGGTTATCAAGGTCATAAAAGAGAACGACCCGCAGAAGATGAGAAAGCTCTTCAATCTCCTCAACGAGATTTATGACGACGGCACGAACGAGATTCAGAGCATCATAGCCGTCACCGTCCTCGGCGAGCTCAACAACGATCAGGATCTGCTCGCAAACTGCGTTGATTACATGAGCGCGGACATGATCTCTCCCGTTGTCCAGGTCAACAAGTATCTCGCAAAGTCCAAGAGCGCGAGAATGAGGCTCGAAAATCCGCCGAAGTACAAGCCCAAAAAGAAAAAGAAGAAAAAGAACATGTTCTCCACCCTGACGAATCAGTAAATTCGTTTTTATAGCTTTGGAGAAGGAGGATGAAAGCTTTGGATAACAATGAGAACAACGAGATCCTTGAAGAGAACGCCGAGAATCAGGACGAGCTCGTGCTCGACGAAGACATTGAGCTCGACAAGGATATGAACACCAAGGTCACCGAGGAATACGACGCGAGCCAGATTCAGGTTCTTGAGGGACTTGAGGCGGTCCGCAAGCGCCCCGGTATGTACATCGGCTCGACGGGTCCGCGCGGCCTGCACCACCTTGTGTATGAGATAGTCGACAACTCCATAGACGAAGCTCTCGCGGGCTTCTGCACGAATATCGATGTTGAGATACTCCCGGGCAATGTTATCAGCGTCAAGGATAACGGACGCGGTATCCCTGTGGGCATGAACGAAAAGATGGGCATCTCCACCGTGACGGTCGTTCTGACCGTCCTGCACGCCGGCGGTAAGTTCGGCGGCAACGGCTACAAGGTCTCCGGCGGTCTGCACGGCGTCGGCTCGTCCGTCGTCAACGCCCTGTCCGAGTGGCTCGAAGTTGAAGTTGCGCAGAACGGCCATGTCTATCAGCAGCGCTTCTCGAACGGCGGTCATCCCGACTATGACCTCAAGGAGATAGGCACCTCGTCGGCGACCGGCACGACTATACGCTTCAAGCCCGATCCCGAGATTTTCCGCGAGACCACGGTCTATGATTTCGAGACCCTTGAAAGGCACCTGCGCGAGTCCGCATTCCTCAATGCGGGACTGTGCATAACCCTTGCGGACAGGCGCGACCCCGATAATATCATCGAGCGCACCTACTGCTACGAAGGCGGACTTTCGAGCTTCGTCGAATATCTGACCACAAGCCGCGGTCAGACTCCCCTGCATGAAAAGCCGATCCACTTCTCCGCCATGCACGGCGACAGAAGCGCGGAGATCGCCATGCAGTATACAGACAGCTACAACGAGACAATGCTCTCATTTGCAAACAACGTCCACACCGTTGACGGCGGTACTCATGAGACCGGCTTCAAGACCGCTCTGACCCGCGTTTTCAACGACTACGGACGCAAATATTCCATTCTCAAAGACGGCGACAAGAAGCTCTCGGGTGACGATGTCCGCGAGGGACTGACTGCCGTTATCAGCGTCAAACTCACCGAGGCGCAGTTCGAGGGACAGACAAAGGGTAAGCTCGGCAACACCGATATAACCCAGCTCGTCTCTACAACGGTCTATGAGAAGCTGATGACCTATTTTGAAGAGAATCCCGCAGTCGCAAAGGCGATATTCTCGAAGGCTCTCGACGCCTCGCGCGCGAGAGAAGCTGCGAGAAAGGCGCGCGAGCTGGCTCGCCGCAAATCCGTGCTCGATTCAAACTCCCTGCCCGGCAAGCTTGCCGACTGCACCGAGCGCGACGCCGAGCGCACAGAGCTCTACATCGTCGAGGGAGATTCCGCAGGCGGCTCCGCAAAAGAGGGACGCGACAGACGCTTCCAGGCGATTCTTCCCCTCTGGGGCAAGATGCTCAACGTCGAAAAGGCGAGACTCGACAGAGTTATCGGCAACGAGAAGCTCATGCCTATTGTCATAGCCCTCGGCACCGGAATCGGCGACGAGTTTGATATAACAAAGCTTCGCTACAACAAGATAGTTATCATGGCGGATGCCGATGTCGACGGCGCGCATATCAGAACGCTGCTGCTGACCTTCTTCTTCCGCTATATGCGCCCGCTTATCGAGCAGGGTCATGTCTATCTCGCTCAGCCCCCGCTGTTCAAAGTCAGCAAGGGCAAGAAGATAAGATACGCTTTCTCCGACGAGGAGCGCGACCAGTTCATGGCGGAGTTCGGCGGCTCGGGCAGCTGCGATATCCAGAGATACAAGGGTCTCGGCGAGATGGATGCCGAGCAGCTCTGGGAGACGACAATGGACCCCGACTTCCGCACGATGCTGCGCGTCAACGTCGAGGACGCGATGCTCGCGGACGAGACCTTCTCCATTCTTATGGGCGACAAGGTCGAGCCGCGCCGCGAGTTCATCGAAACCAATGCAAAATACGTCCAGAACCTGGATATATAACGGAAAGGAGTAGATCTCTGTGAGCTTTGACGAAGCATATAACGAACAAAAAATAATCAATGTCGAGATCAATAGAGAAGTGCGTAAATCCTTTCTGGATTACTCCATGTCGGTCATCACCTCGCGTGCTCTGCCCGATGTGCGTGACGGCTTGAAGCCCGTCCACAGACGCATACTTTACACCATGTACGAAAACGGCCTCTATCCCGACAAGCCGTACCGCAAATGCGCGGACACGGTCGGCTCGGTGCTCGGCCGCTACCATCCTCACGGCGACGCCTCCGTCTATGACGCCATGGTGCGTCTGGCGCAGGACTTCTCCATGAGATATACGCTCGTTGACGGCCACGGCAACTTCGGTTCCGTCGACGGCGACCCGCCCGCCGCCTACCGTTACACCGAGTCAAAGCTCAAAAAGCTCTCTCTCGAAATGCTGACGGATATCGACAAGGACACGGTCGATTTTATCCCGAACTACGACGACCGACTCAAGGAGCCCACGGTGCTCCCGTCGAGATATCCGAATCTGCTTGTCAACGGCTCCGTCGGCATAGCGGTCGGCATGGCGACAAATATCCCTCCGCACAATCTGCGCGAGGTCGTAGCCGCCATGAACTGCCTGATAGATAACCCCGACGCGACTCTCGAGGAGCTTATGACTCATTTGCCAGGCCCCGATTTCCCGACCCGCGGAATAATCATGGGCAGAGCGGGCATACGCGCCGCCTACGGCACAGGCCGCGGCAAGATTATAGTCCGCGCCCGCGCCGAGATAGTCGAGACAAAGGGCGACCGCCACAAGATAGTTGTCACCGAGATTCCTTACGGCGTCAACAAGGCGAAGCTCATAGAGAGCATGGCAGATCTCGTCAAGGATAAGCGCATCGAGGGCATATCCGATATCCACGACTATTCCTCGCGCTCCGGTATGCACATCGACATCACTTTGAAGCGCGACGCGAATCCGCAGGTAGTTTTGAATCAGCTCTATACCTACACTCAGCTCCAGTCTACCTTCGGCGTGATTATGCTCGCCCTCGTCAACGGCGAGCCGAAGATACTCACACTTAAGCAGATTCTCCAGCAGTATATCGACTACCAGTGCGAGATAGTCACCCGCCGCACAAGGTACGATCTGAAAAAAGCTCAGGAGCGCGCCCATATTCTTGAGGGCTTGCTCACGGCGCTTGATTTCATCGACGAGGTCATAGCTATCCTGCGCGCATCGAACAGCGTCCCCGAGGGACGCGAAGCGCTCATGAACCGCTTCGGTCTCGATGAGATTCAGGCGCAGGCGATAGTCCAGATGAGACTCGGCCAGCTGACCGGACTCGAGCGCATAAAGGTCGAGGACGAGATGGCTCAGCTCAAGGCGAAGATAGCCGACTTTATAGATATTCTCTCGAACGAGTCGAGAATACTTACTATAGTCCGCGAGGAGACCGGCGCCATCGCCGAGAAGTTCGGCGACGACCGCCGCACCGTCATTGAAAATGTCAGCGGCGAGGTCGATATCGAGGATCTTATCCCCGAGGAGACCTGCGTGTTCACCATGACGAACCTCGGCTATATCAAGCGTATACCCACCGACGCATATTCCATTCAGCACCGCGGCGGCAGAGGCGTCAAGGGCATGACAAGGCGCGAGGAGGACGTGGCAAAGACCATGTTCACCTGCTCCACCCACGATTACGTCATGTTCTTCACCACCCGCGGCAGAACTTACCGTCTCAAGGGCTATGAAGTGCCCGAGGGCTCGAGAAACAGCAAGGGCATGAATATAGTCAACCTCCTGCCCCTCGAGGCGGGCGAGAAGGTGTCGGCGATGATAAGAGTGCCCGAATATGACCCCGATGCGTTCCTCTGCATGGTCACGCGCAAGGGTATCATCAAGCGCACGAGCCTCGACGCTTACCGCAATGTCCGCAAGAACGGCGTTATCGCGATAAATCTCGACGATGACGACGAACTCGCTTGGGTGCGCCTGACCTCCGGCAACGACGACCTGCTCATAGCCACGCGCAAGGGCATGGGCATCCGCTTCAATGAAAACGACGCGAGACCGCTCGGCAGAACGGCGCGCGGCGTCAAGGCGATCGAGCTGCGCGAGGGCGACGAGGTCGTCGGCATGGAAGTGCTCGACGATGCAAAGGCTGTCCTCACAGTCAGTACCACCGGCTACGGCAGACGCAGCGAGCCTTCGGATTACAGACTTCAGTCGAGAGGCGGCAAGGGTACGATAAACTACCGCACCGAGACCTATGGCGACGTTGCCGCAATAGCGGTCGTTGACGAGAGCGAGGATGTCATCTTCATCTCGTCCGACGGCATTATAATCCGCATCCCTGTCTCACAGATAAGCACATTTGCAAGACCCTCCAAGGGCGTCAGAGTCATGCGTGTGTCCGAGGGCGAGCAGTTGGTTACCGTCGCCTGCACTCCGAGCGAGGAAGATCAGGAAAAGCCGGAAGAAACCGCGGCTGAGGAAGTGTCACCTGCCGAAGACAGCGAAAATTCCGAAACAGAGGAATAATCGGTCGGGTTTTTACTAAAATTTTGTAAGAAGTTACAAATAACTCTTGTCATAACCCGGTTTCTCTGATATGATATTAACATGACCAGCGAAGTCAACAACTCGGAAAAGGGGGATACACAATGAACATCGCTCTCATGGCTCACGACTCAAAAAAAGAACTTATGACCCAGTTCTGTATAGCTTATTGCGGTATCCTGAGCCGCCATTCCCTGTGCGCGACCGGCACTACGGGCAAGCTTGTAGCCGAGGCAACGGGACTTGAGATTCAGCGCTTCCTCAGCGGAAGTCAGGGCGGCGACCAGCAGATAGCTTCCAGAATAGCCTGCAACGAGATCGATCTTCTGCTCATGTTCAGAGATCCGCTCACACCCAAGCCGCACGAGCCCAACGAAGCAAATCTTCTCAGACTCTGCGACGTGCACAACATCCCCGTTGCCACCAATATAGCCACCGCCGAGGCTCTTATTCACAGCCTTGCGCGCGGCGACCTTGATTGGCGCGATATAGTCAACCCGAAATAAGCTTTGACCCGCCCCGGCGGTATTTCCCGCCGGGCGGATTTTTCCGGAGCTTTTTCGCTCATCCCGCCAACGGCGGGATTTAATGTTTTTATGGAAGGAACGAAAACATGGCTCTTTTTACGAAAGCTGTCAAGGGCACCCAGGATGTGCTGCCCGCGGCGAGCTATAAAAACCGCTTTCTTGAAAATACCCTGCTCGATATAGCCTCGCGTTTCGGCTTCAAGGAGATTCGCACTCCCGTGTTCGAGCATACGGAGCTGTTTGCCCGCGGCGTCGGCGACACCACCGATGTCGTGCAGAAGGAGATGTACACTTTTCTCGACAAGGGCGGACGTTCTATAACGCTCCGACCCGAGGGCACTGCGGGCGCTGCGCGCGCATTTTTGGAGCACGGGCTTTTCAACGAGCCCCTGCCGCAGAAGACCTGCTATATAACCTCGTGCTATCGCTACGAGAAGCCGCAGTCCGGCAGATACAGGGAGTTCCACCAGTTCGGCGTTGAGGTCTTCGGCACTCCGGCTCCCGCCGCCGATGCCGAGATAATTTCCCTCGCCGCCGAAATATTCGCTTTCCTCGGAATCGAGGACTTGACGCTCGAGATAAACTCGATCGGCTGCCCGACCTGCCGCGCCGAGTATCACAAGGCGCTCAAGGCATATTTTGAGCAGTATAAAGACGAGCTGTGCGGCACCTGCCTCGACAGGCTCGAGCGCAACCCTATGCGTATTCTCGACTGCAAGAGCCCCGTCTGCTCGAAGATAGCCGAGGGCGCGCCCGTTATGCTCGATTATCTCTGCGACGAGTGCCGCGAGCATTTCGAGAAAGTCAAGAGCTATCTTGACGCGCTGATGATAGACTATGTTGTCAACCCGCACATCGTGCGCGGACTTGATTACTATACAAAAACCGTTTTCGAATTCGTCTCGCACAACGACAAGACCGACGGACTTGTCTGCGGCGGCGGCGGACGCTATGACGGACTCATTGAAGAGCTCGGCGGTCAGCACACCCCGTCGCTCGGCTTCGCAATGGGACTCGAGCGCCTGCTCAGCGTCATCGAGGCTCAGGGCATTGAGCTGCCCGGCGACCAGAAGTGCGATATCTATATCGGCTCAATCGGCGACGCCGCTTCGCTCGTTGCGGCGAAGCTCTGCACGGATCTCCGCTCGGACGGAGTCAGCGCGCAGTTTGACGTCGCGGGACGCTCGGTCAAGGCTCAGATGAAATACGCCGACAAACTGGGCGCACGCTTCACCTGCGTTATCGGCGACGACGATATCGCCAAGGGCGAAGTCCTCGTCAAGAACATGGAAAACGGCGAAAAGACCGCTTTCTCAATCGAAAACTTCAGCGATGAATTCTCGTCGGCTCTCGTTCAGGCTGCGGCAAACGCCTTTGCGGACAGCATCAACGACGGAGATCTCAACGCTGCCGATATATCAAATCTCTTTGGAGGGCTCAGATAATGGAGAGAACTTACATTGCGGACATCAAAAATAATCTTGGCAAACCCGTGCTCGTTCAGGGCTTTGTCGAGAACCTGCGCGACAGCAAGTATATGGCTTTTATCGTGCTCAAGGATATCACCGGAAAAATCCAGATAACCGTCGAGAAAGAGAAGCTGCCGGAGCTCTGCCCCGTGATAGCGACTCTGACTCAGGATTCCGTTATCTCGGTCGTCGGCACCGCCGTCGAGAACGATTTCGTCAAGATGGGCGGAATTGAGATTATCCCCGAGTCGATAACCGCAGAGTCGATAGCCGACGCGCTGCCGATAGTGCGCAAGGAGATCCCTGCGACCAAGAAGCGCCCGGGCGTCGAGCGCTCGAGCATCGACCAGCGCATTGACTACCGCTGGATCGACCTTCGCACCGACGAAAATCAGCTCATGTTCAAGGTTCAGACCGTCATGGTCAACGCCATGCGTCAGTTCCTGATAGATCATAATTTCATTGAGATTCACACCCCGAAGCTCATCGGCGCGGCGAGCGAGAGCGGAGCCGAGGTTTTTGAGGTCAAGTATTTTGACCGCCTCGCCTATCTTGCGCAGAGCCCCCAGTTCTATAAGCAGATGGCAATGGCGAGCGGCTTCGAGCGCATATTTGAAGTCGGCCCCGTTTTCAGAGCCGAGAAGTCATACACCAACAAGCACACCACCGAGTTCTCCGGCTTCGACCTTGAGTTCAGCTACATCACCTCTTTCAAAGATGTCATGAAGATGGAGGAGGAGCTGCTGACATATATGCTTAAATCGGTCAAGGAGAAGTACGGCGAGGAGATAAAGGAGCTGTTCGGCAAGGAGGTTGTCGTCCCGACGACCCCGTTCCCGGTCATAAAGCTTGCCGATCTCTATGACGAGCTCGAAAAGGAGTTCGGCTATACCGTGCCCGACAGCGAAAAGGGCGACCTCACGACCGACGCCGAGCGTCTGAGCTACGACTGGGTCATGAAGAAATACGGTCACGAGTTCCTGTTCATTACCGACTACAGCGCCGAGAAGCGCGCGTTCTACCATATGCGCGACGAGAACGGCGTGCCGCAGGGCTACGACCTCATCTGGCGCGGCGTCGAGATAACCACCGGCGCGCAGCGCGAGCACAGATACGATGTGCTCAAGAGCCAGGCGCAGGAGAAGGGTCTCGACAAGGATGTCGAGTTCTATCTCGAGTTCTTCAAATACGGCTGTCCGCCCCATGGCGGCTTCGGTATCGGCATCGACCGCCTCACGATGCTCATGCTCGGACTGCACATCAAGGAAGCAATGTTCCTCTTCAGAGGCCCGAACAGACTCACCCCGTAACAAAACAGAAATCCCGCCGAGTTTTGCCCGGCGGGATAATTTTATGCTTGTGCCAAAAGAAAAGGTAAAAATTTTATGCATTCCGACCGTTCAGACGGATATATAGACGAAAGACAAAGACGGGAAGTGAAATTGATGATAGGCAGGCAGTTGGATCTGTGTATTTGCGAAATCGCCGCGGGAGACAGAGACGCTCTGAGTCGATTATATCTTGACATGAAAGATCCGATCTTTCGGTTTGCGCTGTCGTTGGTTCGCAGCAGGCAGCTCGCGGAGGATGTAGAAGCGGAGACGTTTCTTAATATTATGCAGTCTGCCTGCGGCTACAAGCCCGGCACAAATGCGAGGGCGTGGATTTTCGCCATAGCGCGCAACTGCTGCATGGACTGCATGAAGGAAAACGCAAGGCTTTTGACGGTAGACAGCGAGAGCCTTGATTTGCTGCCCGGTGACACGGAGGGTTTTGAGCAGACCGAAAACGCGATGCTTGCGCTGGAAGCCTTGAAAACGCTGAGCGAAACAGAGAGGCAGATAGTATCGCTGTATCTGTATTCCGGCCTGAAGCAGACGGAGATCGCCAAGGTTTTGAACCTCCCCTATTTGTCTGTCCGTTCAAAATACGGCTACGCTCTCACTAAGCTGAGGCGTTATTTCGACCGAAAAGGAGTGCATACGGATGAGGCGTAAATCAACAGAAAAATTCATGAGAGACGCAATGAGTTTTAAAGCCCCGGAGGAGGTCTGGGATAAAATCAAGGATAAGCCGATTCAAAGTGTTCGGGAAAGCAAAGCCAAGGGTCATCCGAAAAAGGTTTGGTATGCCGCGGCGGCGTGCATTGCGGCTTGCACGGTTCTCATATCCGTTTTAGCAGTCGGCAAAAGCCTGGGACTTCCCGCTTCCGATTCGACTTTGAATACCGAAAACGGCACGGAGCGAGGTGGTCAAATCGCGACGGACAGAGCGGGAGAGCCCGAAAAGAAAGTGCCAGGCGAGACTGTTTCGCAGACGGCGGAGAAAACGACAGCGGCCGTTTCCCACGGCGGCAGCGTGGCGGGTGTTTGCATCCCGACATATAAGGTCTGGAATCACAGACTTTACGGGTATGCGGGCGACAACCTCGCGCTGACGGATTCCGATTTAGGTCCGCTGCACCGCGAAAAAATAAACGGCACGGAAATCGCCGTCTATTCGCTGAAAAATATCCCCATGGAACAGAGCATAGGGGACAAGAAAAACGGTATTGTCCTGCGCTATGACTGCATATTGGACGGCATTTTTGAGCTTTGCGGAAAAAAATACGGGATAGTGAGCGAAACGGCTTATATCTGTCCCGTCCCCGAAAAGGGCGAGTATTTAGGCGAAGTCAACGGTGTGAAGTGCTATGAATTTAAAGGAAAAGCAGACGCGATACTCGTTGACCTCGGGAAATATGTATCTCCCTCCGACGGGAGCATATACGAGAGCCTGTATGTTGCGGAGCTTATAGGATAAAAGAGCATAACAAAAAGCGGGCGGCATAATCTCGGTTATGCCGCTCGCTTTAATTTTATATTTTATTTTATTTTATCCCGTTGATGAACGAGAAGATCGCATCTATCCGCGCAAGGATATCGCGTATATCGTGCGCTATGCGGATAGCGGTGATGATATAAGCGGGGGTGAGATCGATCTTCGTGACGCCCGAATAGTTGCGGGTCACGGTGAAGCCGAAGTCGCGGGTCGCGTCCTCGCCGGTGACGGTCATGCGCTTGTAGGCTACGGTTATCTTGTCGTAGCTCTCGGTCGCGGGAACCTTTCCGGTGAAGGCTATCTCGGCGCTCTCGCCTGCTTCAAGAACTATCGGATAGGGCAGGGCGAAGTTCAGCGTGCCGTTCTCCGAGGTTATCGAAGAGATCTTTATCTTGTCCTTTTTCGACAGGTTCTTGACCATGACGGAGTTGCAGGAGAAGAGGTGCTTCGAGAGAGTCGGCAGGAACGAGGAGTTCGTGCTCTTGAAGAGGACTGCTATGTCGCTCGTCGGAGAGAGGCTCTCCATGAACTGGGGATATTCGATGTGCGAATATGCGTCCTTGATGTTGTCGGTGAGCAGGAGATCCATGAGCAGGGAGTAGGTGCGGGGATCCCACTCCGCCTGACCGTGGTAGTGGCGGTTGACTACCCATGTGCGCTCGGGCATATAGCCGGTCGAGAGGTCAACCGTTCTGTCGGGCGAGATGTTGTTCTTGCCCGTCTTGACAGCCTGCTTGTAGTCAGCGGGGAAAGTCTCGCCGAAGGGCGCGCAGACGGCGCCGCAGGAATACTTCATGTTGACTATGCCGTCGCTGTTGTCAACGGTGCCCGATGCGAGCGGAACGCCGGAGCAAGCCTTTATCGAAACGCTGACGCCCTTCTTCTGCTGAGCATACAGGGTCTCGGAAATGTGGGACATGAAGCCGTTTCTGACTTTCTCGACTTTTTCAATGAGCTTTGCATTCTTGACGGAGTCGAGACGCACGGACTTGATATATTCGTAATTCTCCGGGTCGCACATCTCCCAGAATGCGGGGATGTTTATAACGCTCGGGAGAACCATGCTCTTGAGACCGTAGTCGGCGATGTTGTTCGCGCCGTCGGCAGGGATGATGTCCATGACGAATGAGAAGTCGGTCTCGGTGTGCAGGATAGCTCTGAGAATATCGAGGGTGGTGTCGAAGTTCAATGCAAGGGGCTTGTCAGTGTAGAGATCGGAGACAAGGTTGCTTCCCGCGAGAAGCGGAGTGTCGAACACCGCGCGGTCGATATAGTTGTCGTTCGGATACTCATACATATAAGTGCCCAGCAGCAGGCTGCCCTGGCTGATGCTGTATACGCTGACCTTGTCGTGTCCCGTGAGGGCGCAGACCTCTGCGAGATAATCGTGGAGCTGAGCCGCAACATCGGCGTGGCTGAGTCTCCAGTCGTAGAGGAAGTTGAAAACATGGTCGTCGCCTATCTCGTCGCCGATGACCTCCATGTCGAGAAACTCCGAGCCCGTGTAGGGGACGAGGTCGAGCTGGTCGTTCTTCGTGAACGCCTCAAGGCTCGTGTTTTTAGCGCCGCTGAGTATCGGCACGATGTCGTAATAGGAATTGCCGTCGTCGTTCATTCTGAGCGGCTCAACAATAGAAGTTATTATCTCGCGCATCGGCTTTTCTATGCCGTCGGTGCCCTTCTGGGCGATGAGCTCGATTATGCCCGTGATGAGGTCGGGGGCATTGACTCCGAGGAGCTTGAGAATCTCTTTGGTGTCGGGCGGGAAAACGCGCTTCAATGAGCCGTCCTCCTGCTTCTCCGAGAGAATCGTCGCGCCGAATCCGGAGATCATGACAACGGGCGAATGGCCGCAGGCGCACTTGGTGGCGGCCGCCGCGGTCGAAGCAAATACCGAGCAGAGCATCACTGCGGCGATGACAATGCAGAGTATCCGCTTGAACGGATTTTTCTTCATTTTTGTATTCTCCTTTCGCAAGCACATATGTGCAACAAGAAAATTATACATTATTTTTACAAAATTGTAAATAATCTGTTTATACCTTTTTTCGACACGCAGTACCCTGTAACACCTATGGACAAAATTGAGCGAAGTGTGATATAATGAGCATGGAAGAAAAGCGGCAAAACAGAAAGGATGGTAATCACCAATGAAAAAGACTCTCAGGCTGACAGCTCTCGTTATGGCTGTGGCGATAATCGTCTGCGCCTTTGCGGGCTGCGGAGCAAAAATTGACAAGCTCATCGTCGGCAAGTGGAGCGACTCGCAGAACAACGCGACTATCGAGTTCAAAGAGGACGGCACTTTCCAGTATGATTCGAGCAACCTCAATATCCTCGGCATCTCCGTCGGCACTTCGGTCTCCGGTACATACAAGGTCGACACCGAGGCTGACCCCGCGACCGTGACCATAGTCCCCGAGATAGCTATCGCGGGCTTCAAGGCGGGCACGGAGATAACCTTCACCGCGTCGTATAATAAAGACAACAAGGTGCTCACGCTCAATAACGACAGCTGGGGCACTCTGAATCTCACCGAAGTCGAGGCATAAAGCTGAAAACAAAACGGGACTGCCGGGTAACGGCAGTCCTTTGCTGTTTATATGAACTTCCGCAAAACGGAAGTTTTATTTTTTTATATCAGCCTTTTGAGCGTTTCCGTGACTGCCGACGCCGGGGCTTTGCCGCCGAGCGCGCGCATACACTGCCCGATAAGATACTGAAACGCCTGCGTCTTGCCGTCTCTGTACTGCGAGACGCTCTTTTCGTTTTCGGCGATAACGCGTTTTACCGCGTCCTCTATCGCCGCCGCGTCGGTCATCAGAGAAAGTCCGTTTTTTTGGACATATTCCGCCGGGTCGGCGTTTTCGGTCACTATTTTTGCAAAGACTTTTTTCGCCGTGCCGCGGTTTATCTCCCCTGATGAGAGCATATTTATGAGCCTGCCCAACGAGTCGGGGCTGAATTTTGCATCTTCAATGCTCATTCCCGCGCCGCGAAGTACGGCTGGGAGCTCAACATTTATCCACGATGCGGCGTCCTTTGCGCTCTTGCAGAGCATAACCGTGCGGTCGAAGAGCTCCGCCGTGAACGGCGAGGACATCAGTGTGTCAATGTCCGCTCTGCCGAGATTATATTCTTCGCTCCAGCGACGGCGCTTCGCCTGCGGCAGTTCGGGCATCTGATTTTTGATTTTCTCAATGTCGGGGGTTGAAATGACTACCGGCGGAATGTCCGGCTCGGGAAAATATTTGTAGTCGCTCGTGTCCTCTTTTGAGCGCATCGCGTAGCTCATACCCGCGCCGTCGTCCCAGCGCCGGGTCTCCTGAATGATATTTCCGCCGCTCTCAATCAGCGAGATTTGCCGCGCGCTCTCGCTTTTTATTGCGCGCTCGGCGGCTCTGAATGAGTTCAGATTTTTCATCTCCGTGCGCGTTCCGAGTTCTATTTCACCCTCCGGGCGAACGGAGAGATTTATATCCGCTCTCAGCGAGCCCTCCTGCATCCGACAGTCCGAAACGCCGGAAAAGCGCATCAGCTCGCGCAGCTTTTCGAGATATTCGACCGCCTCCTCTGCGCTTCTCATATCTGGCTCGCTGACTATCTCAAGCAGCGGCACTCCGCAGCGGTTGCAGTCGATGAGCGTGCGGTTGTCGTCGGGGGAGTGCATGAGCTTCCCCGCGTCCTCCTCCATGTGCATCTCTTTTATGCGTATAATTTTGCCGCTGTCGAGTGTGACCGAGCCGTTTCGGCACAGCGGCAGATATAACTGGGATATCTGATAAGCCTTCGGCAGGTCGGGGTAAAAATAATTTTTGCGGTCGAAGCAGCTTATCGGTGTTATCTCGCAACCTGCCGCGAGTCCCGCGCGGACGGAAAGCTCAACGGCTTTTTTGTTCAGCGTCGGCAGAGTGCCGGGCAGTCCGAGACATACCGGGCAGACATGCGTGTTCGGCTCGCCGCCGAACTCAGTCGGGCAGGAGCAGAATATCTTTGTCTCAGTCAGCAGCTCTATGTGGACCTCGAGCCCGATAACAGTTTCGTATCTCATTTGAAAGCCTCCCATAGTACCCTGTAACACCTAAAACTTCACAAGCATTGCGTTTAGCTGTGTCTTCAAACTTGTTCAACACGATCATACTCTGTAAATTTTTAAATGTTACAGGGACAGACATCTTGCCGCGCCCAAAAGATTCTCGTCCGCGAACGGCGCCGCCATGAGCTGAAGCGCGGCTGTTTTTCCGCACGGCACGCTTATCGCCGGGAGTCCAGCGAGGTTAGCCGGAACTGTGTATGCGTCGCCGATATAAGTTTTCAGCGGGTCGTCAAGGCTCTCGCCGAGCTTCGGCGCAGTTGACGGATAAACGGCGCCCGCGATGAAATCATATTTTTTGAAAGCGTCCGAAAGCGTGTCGCGTATAACCCTGCGCGCTCTCAGCGCCTTGTTGTAATATGCGTCGTAGTATCCCGCGCTGAGCACGAAATTACCGAGCATTATCCTGCGCCTGACCTCGCGCCCGAAGCCCTCGGAGCGGCTTTTGATATACATTTTTATCAGGTCGTCTGTATTTTGCGCGCGCCGCCCGAAGCGAACCCCGTCATACCGCGCAAGATTCGAGCTTGCCTGCGCGCAGGCGATTATATAATAGGCGGGCACGGCAAATTTGAGCGGCGGAAGCGAGAAATATTCAACCCTCGCGCCGAGCGATTCAGCTTTTTTGAGCGCATTATTCACAGCACTGCGTATATCTTCGCCGCAATTATCAATAAATTCATTCGGCACGCCTATAATTTTGCCGCAGAGAGAATAGGACTCGACAAAATCCGAACGGACGGGAGCAGTATCCTCTGTTGTAGAATCACCGCAGTCGCGCCCGGATATTATCGCCGCGAGAGCCGCGCAGTCGGAGGCATTTCTCGCTATCGCGCCTATCTGGTCAAACGACGAGGCATAGGCGACAAGCCCGTTTCGGGAGACGGTGCCGTAGGTCGGCTTGAAGCCGAATACCCCGCAGAACGCTGCGGGCTGTCTGACCGAGCCGCCCGTGTCCGAGCCGAGCGCGAGCGGGACTATCCCCGCCGCGACTGCCGCCGCCGCGCCCGAAGACGAGCCGCCGGGCACGCGCGTTTTGTCAACGGGATTGAGCACCGCGCCGTAATACGAAGTCTCGCCCGTCGAACCCATGGCGAACTCGTCCATGTTGAGCTTGCCGACGATAATAAGCCCCGCTTTTTCGAGCTTTTCTACTGCTGCCGCACTCACGGGCGGCACATAATTTTCGAGCATCCGCGACCCGCAGGTCATTTTGACATCTTTTACTGCGATGTTGTCCTTTATGCCTATCGGCACGCCCGCGAGCGGCGAGATATATTCGCCTGCATCGATGCGTTTTTGTATCTCCGAGCCTTTGCTATATGCGCGCTCGCGGCAGAGCGTGATGAAGCAGTTGAGTTCTTTATTCTGCTTCTCGGATTCATATACGGCGTCTAAGACTTCGACGATTTTTATCTCGCCGCACCTGATTTTTTCTGCCAGAACGAGGGCGGAATCTTTAATAATATCTCTCATAGCGCACCTCATTCCACTGTTTTCGGGACGCAGAAGCAGCCGCCCGCCGTTTCTGCGGCATTCGACAGAGCCTCTTCTACGCCGAGCGTCTCGCCCGGTTCATCCTCGCGCAGGACATTCACCGTGTCGGATAAATTGGTCAGCGGCTCAACGCCGTCGGTATTGAGCGCCGACAGCGTGTCCATATATGATATTATCTTTTCAAAATCTCTGCGGCAATCCTCGCGCTCGTCGGTGTCAAGCTCAATATGCGCGAGCGATTCGAGATGCGATATAAGTTCGTCGGATATTTCCATCTGCTGACCTCCGTAAGCTTTCTATTATAAATTATATCAGAAAAAGGCAAAAATTTCATTATTTTCAGGCTCATAAAAACGCGAACCGGGGGAAAGAATATAAAACGGATTTGAAAAAATCCTAATTTTCCCGCGAAGGGATCTATGGAGTGTGCTCTCAATGGAAAACCGCAATCAGCAGAACAAGCAGGGTCAGAACCAGCAGAATCAGCAGCAGAACAACAAGCAGCAGAATCAGCAGGAGAACAAGGCCCAGAACAAGCGCAATAAGCTCAACGAGGAATAAACCTCACCCGCCGCGCGGCGGGTACATATCCGAAGCCTCTGTATTCTTTTGCAGGGGCTTTTTGTTATTGCAACTGCGGACTTTTTATGATAGAATACTCCTATATAAGGCTCATATAAAAATGAAAGGAATGAATTTCAGTGGGAAAGAAAAGTTCATCTGAAAAGCTTGTTATAGCAGCCGCTTCCGCAGGTGCAGCAGTCGGCGCGGCGTATCTTGCTGTCGGCAACGCGATTTTCAACAAGACCATGAGCAAAAAGTCCATCGCCAAAAAAATGGACGAGAAAAAGAACGAGTATGACGGTATCACCAAAGAAGGCATGGAGTGGTTTGACTCCGCGAGTCCCGCAAAGGTGAAGATAGTTACTCCCCGCGGCGGATATGTCCACGGCGAGATAATCCTTGCAGACGAGCCGAGCGATGTCTGGGTGATAGTCATCCACGGCTACACCGGCTCCCCCAGAAGGATGGGTTCGTTCGGCAAGAGGTTCCATGAGATGGGCTACAACTGCCTGTTCCCGTATCTCTGCGGCCACGGCGCGAGCGAGTCGAACTATGTCACCATGGGCTGGAACGACAGAATCGACATCAAGGCGTGGATTGACTACATAATCAACGAGAATGCGAACGCGAAGATAGTGCTCTTCGGTCTCTCGATGGGCGCGGCTACAGTCATGATGACCACCGGCGAGCCGCTCGAATCGAATGTCGTCTGCGCTATTGAGGACTGCGGATATACATCCGTCTGGGACGAGTGCAGAGCCAACATGAAGGACGCTTACGGTCTGCCGACCTTCCCGTTCCTCTCCGCCGCAAGAAGCGCAACGATGCTGCGCGCGGGCTATGATATGAAGAAAGCTTCGTGCATCGAGCAGGTCTCGCGCTCCGTCACGCCGACCCTGTTCATCCATGGCGACAAGGACGACTTTGTCCCGTTCTGGATGCAGGAGCGCGTCTACCGCGCCGCCGCATGCGACAAAGAGAAGTTGGTTATCCCCGGCGCACCGCACGCAGAGGCCTCGACCGTCGACCCCGAAAAATATTGGTCAACAGTTGATAAGTTTATCAAAAAGTATCTTTGATAATAATTAAAAATGAACCCCGTTGATTTGACGGGGAGTGAAAAAATCCTACCCATCTCGGGTAGGATTTTTTATGTCGGTTGTTTTGAATGGAGACGGGTGGATGAATCGCAAAATATCGCCATCAGCAGCTCTCATATGCCTCGCGGATAAGATCTGTTTCGCCCTTGAATAGAGCGTTGTCGCTTTCAATATTGTATTTTCTGTAGTCCCATTCGGGAGGCTCGAAGCGCGGCGAGAGATCATATTTTGAATAGCGAATGCCCGAGCTTTCGCCTGTATCGATTCTTTTTATTACTTCAAGCAAATCTTCTGCACTTCACTGTCCGAAAAGGCGCTCTCATAGGCGTACATTGTTTTTTTTGTCCTGCAATATTCCGCCCAGATTGAAATAATCATTCCGATTGAATTTTCTCAGCATGAGCCTGTCGGTCTGAGCAAAAATTTCTTTATTCATCGGCATTTTTCATGTTCCTGCGGACATGCTCTTTTATCGCCGAAAACGATTCGTCGCTGATGTCGTGCTCCATCTTGCACGCATCCTCCGCGGCGGTCTTTTCATCAACGCCGAGACGGACGAGAAATTTCGAGAGCAGAGTGTGGCGCTCGTATATTTTCTTAGCTACATCGAGCCCCGATTCGGTGAGGGTCAGATACCCTTCCTTGTCCATGAGAAGATAGCCGCCCTGTTTGAGAAGCCCGACGGCGCGGCTGACGCTCGGCTTTGAAAAGCCCATATATTCCGCGACGTCGAGCGAGCGCACAACGCCGTTTTTTGAAAGCACATATATAGTTTCGAGATACATTTCACCCGATTCCTGAAGATGCATATCTGTTCCTCCCTTTTAGGTGTGTATATTGTTATGTATTAAAGGTATGATATCACTTCACTTAGGAAAAATCAAGGGCGGGAGGATATGTTTGAAATGTCCAAAGCAGGCGGTTAGCAAAAGCTAATTGTTTGTGGATGTCGCCGAAATTGTGTTTTGCGGCAAAAAATTGAAAAAACTCTATTGACAGGGAAGAACAATAGGAGTACCATATATCACGGTTAGCGGGTGCTAATCAATTTTAAAGCCCCAAGGTTAGCGTATGCTAATCCCGGAAATACAAAAGAGGAAGAGGGACTCAATATGATGCCTTTGATGCTCGCGCAGGTCGGCGAAGAGAATATCATCAAGAAGATAGGCGGCAGCCCGGAAGTAAAACAGCATCTCGAAAATCTCGGATTTGTCGTCGGCGGCACTGTAAAGGTAGTCAACGCCCTGGGCGGAAATGTTATAGTCAACGTCAAGGAGTCGCGCGTTGCCATCAGCGAAGAGATGGCGAAGAAAATCATGATATGACGGCGCTGCGGCGCAGTACATATAGTGTTGTGCCCAATAGGTACAAACCGCCCGATAAACGGCTGATTTCGGATGCAGAGCAGTTTTGAAGCAAACTTCAAAACCGATTTGTCCCCATTGGTCACAACACCACCAAGAGAAAAAGCACAAAAGGAGGATATAAGCAATGAAAACTCTCAGGCAGGCTAAGATCGGCGAAACGGTCAAGGTAGTCAAGCTCCACGGAGAGGGCGCAACAAAGCGCCGCATCATGGACATGGGACTGACCAAGGGCGTGGAGGTCTATATCCGTAAGGTCGCGCCTCTCGGCGATCCGGTCGAGATCACGGTGCGCGGCTATGAGCTCTCGCTCAGAAAGGCCGACGCGGACATGATCGAGGTCGAATAAGACCCCGCGCAGAAAAGCTGATATAATTTCAAGAAAGAGAGGCTATCAAAATGGATTTACGCATTGCTCTTGCGGGTAACCCCAACAGCGGTAAAACCACACTGTTCAACGCTCTCACCGGTTCAAACCAGTTCGTCGGTAACTGGCCGGGAGTTACGGTTGAGAAAAAAGAAGGAAAACTCAAAAAGCATGACGGCGTTATCATCACCGACCTTCCCGGTATCTACTCGCTCTCGCCCTACACCCTTGAGGAAGTTGTCGCGAGAAACTATCTTATTGATGAGCGCCCGGACGCTATACTTAACATAATCGACGGTACGAACCTCGAAAGAAACCTCTATCTCACCACCCAGCTGACCGAGCTCGGCATCCCCGTTGTTATCGCCATCAACATGATGGATGTCGTCAGGAAGAACGGCGACAAGATAAATGTCGATGAGCTCTCCCGCCAGCTCGGCTGCAAGATAGTTGAGATCTCCGCCCTTAAAGGCGACGGAGTCATGGACGCTGCCGAGGCTGCCATCGAGGCTGCAGAGAGCACCAAGACCGTTCCGATGCATACATTTGAAGGCTCCGTCGAGCACGCTCTCGCGCACATTGAAGAGGCCGCCGTCCACGGACTCCCCGAGGAGCAGCAGAGATGGTACGCCATCAAAATCTTCGAGCGCGACGACAAGGTGCTTGCGAAGCTCAACCTCGACAAGGCGACCCTTGAGCACATCGAGGGCGACATTCAGGCAGTTGAGAAAGAGATGGATGACGACGCAGAGTCCATCATCACGAATGAGAGATATATCTATATCGCATCTATAATCAAAGCCTGCTACAAAAAGAAGAATGTCGGTCAGCTTTCGACCTCCGACAAGATCGATAAGGTGGTCACTAACCGCTGGCTCGGACTTCCGATATTCGCAGTTATCATGTTCCTCGTCTACTACATCTCCATGGTCACTGTCGGCTCGTTCGCGACTGACTGGATGAACGACGGAGTGTTCGGCGACGGCTGGCACCTGCTCGGCATCGGCTCGAAGGCTTATTCGACTGACGCTGACGACTACACCGCAGCTACCGAGGCTGTCAGCGCATTCACCGGCATTGACTTCGGCGCAGAAGATTTTGACGCCGACAAGGCTCTTGCCGAGATGAAGGCTTATCAGCCCACAGCGGACACCGCAACGGTTGATGTTGAGGATGAGGAGACCCTCGCCGTCAACGCCATGACCGCTTATTACTCGGCAATCCCCGCAAACCTCTCCAAGGCTGACAAAGAAGCAACAGTAGGCATGACCTATGTTGACGCTGTCAAGTACCTTGAAAAGAAGGGCTTCGACGAGCCCGATCCCGCCGCTTACGGCGTGTGGGTGCCCGGCATTCCGGTTCTCGTCGGCAACGGACTTGAAAAGGTCGGCGCGGCCGACTGGCTCAGCGGACTTATCAACGACGGTATCGTAGCCGGCGTCGGTGCTGTCCTCGGCTTCGTTCCCCAGATGCTCGTCCTGTTCCTGCTCCTCGCATTCCTTGAGGCGTGCGGCTACATGGCCCGTATCGCATTCGTCCTTGACCGTATATTCCGCAAGTTCGGTCTCTCCGGCAAATCCTTCATCCCGATGCTTATCGGCACCGGCTGCGGCGTTCCCGGAATTATGGCTTCGCGTACCATTGAAAATGAGCGCGACCGCCGTATGACCATAATGACAACAACATTCATCCCCTGCGGCGCTAAGGTACCGTTCATCGCCATGATCGCAGGTGCGCTCTTCGGCGGCTCCGCTCTGGTATCGACCTCCGCTTACTTCATCGGCATGGCGGCTATCATCTGCTCGGGCATCATGCTCAAGAAGACCAAGATGTTTTCCGGTGATCCCGCTCCGTTCGTTATGGAGCTTCCCGCCTATCACTGGCCGACCCTCAAGAACGTCCTCCGCTCCATGTGGGAGCGCGGCTGGTCCTTCATCAAGAAGGCAGGTACAATCATCCTTCTTTCAACTATCGTTGTCTGGTTCACCTCTTACTTCGGCTTCGTAGACGGCCACTTCGGAATGCTTGCAGAGGATCAGCTTGATCAGTCCCTGCTCGCAAAGGTCGGCTCGGCTATCGCCTGGATCTTCGTTCCGCTCGGCTGGGGCAACTGGCAGGCTACCGTCGCTTCGATCACCGGACTTGTCGCAAAGGAGAACATCGTCGGTACGATGGGCATCCTCTATGGCGCAGAGGGCAACGTTTATGCAACCCTTGCAAAGGCGTTCACCGGCATAACCGCTTATTCGTTCCTCGTCTTCAACCTTCTGTGCGCTCCCTGCTTTGCAGCTATCGGCGCTATCAAGCGTGAGATGAACAGCGCAAAGTGGACCTGGTTCGCAATCGGCTATCAGTGCGGCTTCGCCTATGTTATCTCCCTTATGATAAATCAGTTCGGCAACCTCTTCACCGGCAACATCCACGGCGCAGTTGATATCGTAAGCCTTGTGTTCGCGTTCATCTTCCTCGCCCTGATAATCTTCATGCTCGTGCGCCCCTACAAAGAGGCCACAAAGCTCGCATCCGATGTAAAGGTCACAAAATAAATCAAGCTATATGCTGTGAAAGGAGTCTTCCGAAATGCTTGCGTGGTTATCAAAGAATATTGCAACCATTATAATATGCCTTGTGCTTGCCGTTATCGTGGCGCTGATAATATTTAGCCTCGTAAAAAATAAGAAAAAAGGCAAATCCTCCTGCGGCTGCAACTGTGCCCACTGTGCTATGGCAGGCTCCTGCCACAGCGCGAATCAGCAAAAGGGCAAAAAGCACAGCTGATAAGCACAACAGAACAGGAAAAAGGACGCAGCGCAAACTGCGTCCTTTTTGCATATCCCGGTGGATTTTTCCGCGCTTTGCTGATATAATCAAAGAAACCGCTCATATCGGAGGTGCAAAACTTGATATTTCAATTCGGCGAATACAAAATCGATGTTGATGTTGAAAAGACACGGCAGTTCTATGACCGCGCCAAAACGGTCAGCGAGGGGTGCCAATGCGACGGGTGTCTTAACTTCGAGAGAGCCGTCGACAAACTTCCGCAGAATATCCGGGACTTTTTCTCCGCGCTCGGCGTTGACATGAAAAAAATCTGCGAATGTTATGTCTATTGCGCCAAAGACGAAAACACGCTGTACTACGGCGGCTTTTGCCACATCTGCGGAACTTTACTCAGCGGCAAAAGCGCATGGAAACCGACAAGCGACTCTACAGCCTGTTGGGACGAAAAAGCAACATATCCGCTCTCGCCGAATTTTGGCGTTTCGTTCAGCGACCGTATCGACATGCCGGAGCCGGATTTTCCTCTTCCAGTTATTTAGCTCGACTTCGATGCGGATATCCCGTGGGTGCTCGGAAAGAGAAACAGCTATATTGACGAATAATGAGGCGAAAAAAGGAGCAAATACAACGCACTTTGGGAATATGTCAAAAACAGCGGTAAACAGTCGCTGAAGCTCACTTTTGACGAAATACAAAATATCGCTGGCGTGCCGATAGACCACTCGTTTCTGAACTTCAAAAAGGAGCTTACAAACTACGGCTACCAGGTCGGGAAAATCTCGATGAAAGAAAAGTCCGTGAGTTTTGAGAAGAAATAAAATTGCGCAGATTTCGCGTGCGAATGATATCCGCCGATATCGCGAGCCTTTCCACTGCTCACTTTTACTTGCAACAAAAAATCCTACCCATTCCCGGGTAGGATTTTTGCTTTGTTTTATATTTTATTCCGCCTCTTCGATGAGTCCGTAGTAGCGCGCGAACCAGTAGGGGTGGGTGTAGTTCGTGCACGCCATGAGGTACATTCCGTGGTCGTCGCCCGTGCCGGGGAACATCGTGAACGCCGTCGGGTCGTCCGACTTCGTGAACAGGCGCTCGGCTTCGCCGGCGATGCCGGAGTCCGCGATGAAACGGTTGCTGTCGCAGCTGTTTATGCGCCTTTCGTGCGCCGGGAGCGGGTGATAGAGCTGCGGGATCATGCCGACCTCTGTCGGGCGCATGTCCCAGTCGAGATCGCGCCAGCTGTTGTAGAGCGTCCAGAGAATTTGATCCATCGGGTAGTCCGCAAGCTCGTCTACGGAAGTCTCGATGTCGCACTGCTCGCCCGTGCATGCGCCGTAGACGAAGTTGAAAAACGCATTGTGCTCCGCCTTTTCGTCGTCCCAGTGATGCGTCAGACCCATGGCGAACACGGAGCGAAGCTTCGGGTCTTCAACATAGCGCATGAGCAGCGATATCATGAGGAAATCGTGGTTGTCATCAATGTGGAGCAGGTGGCCGTCAAGGATTTTGTACTGCATGAGGTTCATGGCGAAGTGCTTGTCCCTGATGAGATATTCAAACGCATCTTCGTATCTCTTATCGCCGGTGATATGATATCCCGCCTTGAGGAAGGTCAGAATCTGAAGCGAGTTCGTGCCTTTTTCGTATATCCACTTGTGGTCGTTGTTGAGCAGATCGGGGTCCCAGTTCGCCCATGTGGTCGGCACGCCGTCGGTGTCAACGAGTCTGAACTTGTTGTCGAGAATATGGTCGAGAATCTTTTTGACAACGGAGGCTATCAGCTTCTTCTCCTCATCGTCCGCGACGAGATCGAAGTAGTTCGAGTATGCGTAGAAATGACCGACCATCTCGTCGGACGAGGTCTCGCCGAGCCACTCGAGCTCGTTGCCGTCCTTGTCGGCGGTGTGGTGCCATTCGTGGCGCACGCCCGTGCCGTAGCCGGCTTCGTCGATGTATCTTATCGAGCGGGCGGTGAAGCCCTCAATGCCCGTTATCTCGGTGAGCTTTATCATCGCGAGCAGCGAGCGGTGAGCCGCGGCGCGAACCTCCGGGTCCTTGGTGCAGGCGTATTCAAAGCACAGCGCGCCGAGATAAAGCCCCGTCCAGAGTCCGTCGTTGTCGCCGGTGCAGACATAGCCTTCATTTTCGGACACAACTCCCTCATGCTCAAGCGCGCGCTCGAGCACGAAGCCGTCCTTGCGGACATTGTATTTTTCGCTGAATGCGCGAAGTCTCTTTGCCTTCTCTTCGAGCGTCATCATCTCAGTCTTGAAAACGCTGATGCCGCCGGAGGCGGTTGAGACGCAGAAGCTGCCGTCGGGCGAGAGGACGATGCCGGTCGCGTGCATGTCGGGCAGCCAGCGCTTGTAGCCGTAATATGAGAGCTTGCCGTTGTGGAGGATTATGAGACCGCAGGAGGTCGTGAAGTATCTTCTGCCCTCGCTGTCGGTCACCATGCCGGTTATCTCGCCATTGGGCAGACCGGTTATCTTCGAATTGTCGAGCCAGTAGCTGTTGTCGTCGTAGACGCAGACGCCCTTGTCCGTGCCTATCCAGACATCGCCCGCGGGGTCAATGTCGAGGCAGGATATGTTGTTGCTGAGTATTCCGGTCACGCCCTCCATGAGCTCCGACCAGTGCCATCTCTTGCCGACGAGCGCGTGGAGACCGTCGCTCTCGGTTCCAACATAGACTTTGTTGTTGCCGAAAACGGCGATGCAGCTGCCCTTGCCGGGCACGCCGATTTTAAGATCGTGTTCTTTAGCCCCCTGCGGGAAGCGGTAGAGAACGGTCTTTGTGAGAATCCATGTGACGTTGTTGCAGTCCTGCTTCATCGCAACGGCGTCGGACGAGAACTCGCGGGACGCTATAATTTTTTTGCCGCTGAGCTCGATTACGCTCTTGCCCGTGCCGACGAAGATATGCCCGTCGTTTGCGCAGAAGAGCATGGATATCGGCGCGTTTTCAATGCCGATATCGACCGTGGTTATTTTCTTTCCGTCTATCTTTGAAAGACCTCTGTCCGTTCCGACGTAGAGGCAGTTGTCCGCGCCGTAGCAGAGCGCGGTTATGTTGTCCGACGCGAGACCGTCGGCGGAGGTGAATACCGTTCTCGTCAGCTGGGGAAACTTCCCGAGTCGGCATACCATACTGCGTTTTTTCATTTATCTGCTCCTTTTGTAAAAAAAATCGAAGCCGCATCGGGCGGCATAAATATCAATAATAATTATATCGAAATCCGTAGTTTTTTCAAGAGCAAATGCAACAAATAGCCTTTTTCTATTGCATTTTTGTGCATTGTGGAGTAAGATATCAGCGTTGGAAAAAACAATATCCGGAAGGTGGAAACAATGTTTACTGATAAGCCTGAGAGCTACAGGGGAGTTTATTCCCTCCTGCTCACCCCGTTCAAAGAGGATAAGTCGATAGATTACGATGTCTACGCGCAGTATGTCGAGTGGCAGGTCGAGAGAGGAACCCATCATCTGTTCTCCGTCTGCGGAAGCTCCGAGATGACGACGCTCACTCCCGAGGAGAGAGTCAAGTGCGCGACTATCGCCGCAAAGCACTCCGGCAGCGCGGAAGTCGTCGCCACGGCGAACCTTGAGCCGACATGGCATATGCAGGTCGAAGAGGTCAAGCGCATGGAGCAGACCGGCGTTGACGGACTCGTTTTCGTCTCAAAGGGCTATGCCGATAACGACGAGAGACTTGTCGAATATCTCAGCGAGCTCGCGGGATATACTACTCTGCCGATAATTCTCTATGAGTTCCCGGGAATGCAGCCGTGCAATATGTCCGGCAAGGCATACGGCGAGCTGGTCAAGACCGGCAGATTCCACGGAATAAAGGACACCACCTGCACCATGGCGGGAATAAAGGACAAAATCGCCGTTCAGGGCGATTCCGCAGTGCTCCAGGCGAACATCCCGCTGCTGTTTGATGCATATATGGCGGGCGCGCGCGGCGTGTGCGCAACCCCGACCTCCTGCGGCGCAAATCTGTTCCGCAAGATGTATGACGAGTTCTTCGTCGAGAAGGACATAGCCAAGGCGAGAGAGACTTTCAACGAGATAATCCTGCTCGACAATGCTATCGACAGCGGCTTCAACGCGAGCGCAAAGTATCTCGTCAGCCTGCAGGGTATCCCGATGACGACCGTCACCAGAACCGGTTCGAGCGTCAATGAGGCGAGAAGACGCAGCATCGAGGCATATTACGAATACGCCAAAGAGCACGGCATGCTCAAATAATTAAAATACATAGCGGCACTCTCAATCGGGAGTGCCGTTTTTCATATTTGCAGCGTATAAATATTTTCGGGTTGCGGAATGATTTAAACTATATTATAATTGAATCACACAGAAAATAATTTAAACATCGCCGAAAATATACCCGGCAATTTCTGCGGGAGATGAGAAAATGATAAAACCGAACGCGCTGAAAAAAGGCGATAAAATTGCCATCGTCAGCCTGTCGTGGGGCGGGCTCGGCGACGCAGGGCTGATCCACAAATACTATATCGCAAAAGATAGGCTCGAAAAAGACTTCGGTTTGACCGTGGTCACCATGCCAAACGCCCTCAAGGGAACCGATTTTGTGTATAACCATCCGGAGCTGAGAGCGCAGGATTTAATGGAAGCCTTTTGCGACAAGTCAATAAAGGGCATCTTCTGCGCCATCGGCGGAAGCGACTCGATAAGGCTTCTGCCATATATAGACTACGATGTTATACATGACAATCCCAAGATATTCATGGGCTATTCGGACACGACTGTGAGCCATTTCGTGATGAGAAAAGCGGGTATAGTTTCTTATTACGGCCCGTCCGTTATGTGCGAGTTCGGCGAATATGTGAAGATGTTCGACTACACTAAAGAGGCGGTAGAGAACATATTGTTCAAAGACACAGCGGGCTATGAAGTGAAGCCCAGCAAATATTGGTCGGATGATTTTGTGAACTGGGAAGAGAAGAATATAAACCATCTGAAAAAGCTGCGTGAAGATGAGCACGGCTATGAAGTCATAAACGGCTCCGGTATAATTTCCGGCGAACTGATCGGAGGATGCATCGATGTTTTTCCGATAATCACAGGCACGGAGATCTGGCCGGATACTTCCGAGTGGAAAGAAAAAATACTGCTTATTGAAACGAGCGAGGACAAAGCGAAGCCGGATTATATTTTATACTATCTGAGAAATTTGGGAGCTCAGGGCATATTGCAGGAGATAAACGGCATTATCGTCGGCAAGCCGCAGGACGAGGTGTACTATGAAGAGTATAAAAAAGTATACAAAAAGATAGTCAAAGAGTTCAATTGCGAACACTTGGGGATAATCTACAATGTAAACATCGGTCATGCGGCTCCCATGGGGCTGCTCCCCCTCGGAATTGAATATCAAATCGACCTCGATAACAAAAAGATTTGCTTTAAAGAGAGCGGCGTCAATATCTGACTGAACTAAAAAAGCCCATCGCAGCAGCTTCGTCCGAAGCGCCGCGGTGGGCGTGATTTTATAAAATAATGCTGCCGTCCTGCAAATAAATATATCACAGATACGGTCTGAGTCCGCTGAGAAGATCCTCTTCTATCCCGATTAGGCGGCGTGCCGTGCTGCGCGAAGCGCCGTCCGCGCCCTTATATTCGTTGAGGTAACGGGTCAGGCTCTTTATGCCCATGTCGCACCCGTCGGTCATCAGCCCTGCGACCGTCCTGTCCGAGTCGTTCATGCCGAGCTTGACGTTGGTTTTTATCCACGACATGCTCTTCGCCATTATCCCCGGGTCTTTGCCGTCGTCGCCGAGCGATGCCAGCTGTTCTTTTATCGTTCCGCCGAGCTGGCTGTGCTCCTCCTTGCTCTTCTCGAGCAGGTTTTTGAGATCCTCGTCCTTTATGTGTCCGCTCACTTCGTCAATGCTGCCGACCGCCATCTTTATTCCGCTGTCGCATTCTCGCAGCAGCTCAAGTGTGTCTTTGCTCATTTTATGCACCCTTTCTGTTCTTTTTCGCTGTATAGTGTGCCCGGAATGCGGCGAATTATTATATATTGTATAAAGAACGAATATAATATATAGTGCACAAAAATCGATAAAAAATTATGAAAATTATGGAAATATAAAATAAAGTTTATTCTCTTGACAAACGAATAAACATAAAGTAAACTTGAATCGTAGCATGGCAGAGGATGCTCTGCCGAAAGATGAAAGGAGACAAACTATGAAAAGGATTATTGCTATCCTGCTCGCGCTGATAATGATATTTGCATTTGCGGCATGTAAGGGCAAGGACGAAAAGAACGACACAACGGCTGAGAGCTCGCAGGACGCGAACGCAGACGTTCAGGACACCCAGACGGGCGACGCGGAGAGCAACGCGGCAGAGAGCACCGCTGACGACAGCACGGCAGTCGCACCCTCCGAGGGCGGCAGCGAGGCGGCTACTCAGGGTCAGCAGGGCGGCCAGCAGGGCAACAAGCCCGCAGCCGAAATCAAGGCTCCCGTCAACGGCAGCAAGGCTGAGATCGTTGCGTTCTTCAACAAGTACGCTTCGGCTATGAAGCAGTACAAGGGCAAGGTCACCGTTAAGAGAGTTCAGGGCACGACCTCGAAAATCAACAGTCTCGACCCCAATAAGATACTTGGTGTCGATCTTGTCGCAAAAGCAGAGCCCCTGCTTCCCAACGACTATCCCAAGACCGCAACACAGACCTTCAACGGCGGCAAGGCTGCCGACGGCACAACTCTTGCGAGCTTCCTGCCCGCATCAAAGCGCGCTGCCTACAATGTCAACCCCGCAGGCGTTAAGTCCGCCTCCTGCGTCAAGCAGGGCAACGGCTGGAAGGTCAGCATCACTCTCGTTGTCGAGAGCGGCGAGGGACTTACCTTTGTCCCCACTCACCACGGCTCCTGCTTCGACACTCTTTCATTGACGCCCGATGACTTCAAGCCCTTCAACCCGAAGAGCACAAAGGTCACTTATCAGAGCGGCACCTTTACTTTCGTTCTCAGAGCGGACGGAACTCTTGCAAGCATCAGCGTCAGCGAGCCGGCAAATGTTGTCTGCAGGCTTACCTTTGGTAACAGCAATGTAGGTATCGACGCCGACTTCACCGGCACATGGCAGCAGCAGTACACTTTCGCTTATTAATAGGAAATTCATAAAGATATGGGTCTGTCGATTAGCTCGGCAGACCTTTTCTGCTTTTAATGTCGGATAATTTTTTCATAAATATATTGACTTTCGCCCGCAAAGGGATATAATTAAGCCACAACCAATGGGGAGTAGCTATGGGTTACCCATCCGACTGTCACCAACCGCACAGGAGCTGTGCTGGCAGCGGACATTGGCGGCGTTGGCCGTGAATGAAGCAAGACCTTTGGCAGACCTATTCTGCCGAAGGTCTTTTTTGCGGGATACGAGGTGAATTATGAGAAAGCTGTTAAAAAGAATGTCGTCTGCAAGAATAATTGCGCTCGGTTTTGCAGCCGCGATATTTATAGGCTCGGGTCTGCTGATGCTGCCGTGCAGCGTGCGAAACGGCGTAGACTTAAAATACATAGACGCGCTTTACACTTCGGCGAGCGCCGTCTGCGTGACGGGACTCGTGACCGTCGATATAGGGGACACGTTCACCGCGTTCGGTCAGTTCGTTGTTGCGGCACTGATACAGATAGGCGGACTCGGAGTCGCGTCAATGGGCGCGGGAGTCATTCTGGCTGTCGGAAAGAGGATAAATCTGAAAGGTCGGCGTGTTTTGCGCGATGCGATGAATCTCGACTCAGGCAAGGGAATAGTAAAATTTATAAAAAGCGTGTTTTTGACTACGGCGGCATTTGAGCTTGTCGGTGCGGCGCTGAGCTTCATTGTTTTCGTGCGCGATTACCCGCCGCTCAAAGCTCTCGGAATAAGCCTTTTTCACTCCGTCGCCGCGTTCAACAACTCCGGCTTCGACATCCTCGGAAACTTCCAAAGCCTCTCCGCCTACAAAGAGGATGTGTTCTTAAATCTCGTGACCTGCCTTTTGATATTCTTCGGCGGAATCGGCTTTCTCGTTATCCGCGAGATTGTTGAAAAGCGATTTCGCTGGCGCAGATTTTCCATGCACACAAAAGTAGTGCTCACGATGAGCGTCGCGCTGACGGTCGGCGGCGCGGTGATTTTCAGAATTACCGAGGATATGCCGTGGATAGGCGCCCTTTTCAACAGCGTGACCGCGAGGACGGCGGGCTTCTCGACATATTCGCTCGGCGAATTTTCAAATGCGGGACTGCTCGCTATGATCTTTTTAATGTTCGTCGGCGCGTCGCCCGGCTCCACCGGCGGCGGAATAAAGACGAGCACGCTGTTTGCGCTGATACAGGGCATAAAGACCGCCGCGACAAACACCTCGGGAAAGGCTTTTCACTATTCCGTGCCGCACGGTGTGTTCCGCAAAGCGTCGGCCATAGCGGTCATGGGTATAAGTGTGATAGCAGTGGGAACGTTTATGCTCTGCGCCTTTGAGCCGGATATAGCAATAAGGGATGCCTTGTTCGAGATGACGAGCGCGTTCGGCACGGTGGGACTCACTACCGGGATAACCACGGGACTCTGCACCGCGAGCAAGCTTACATCAATAGTCATGATGTATATCGGCCGCTTGGGGCCGCTTACAATAGCGACTCTCTGGTACTTCACAAACGGAGATCGAATAAAATATCCCGACGGAAACATAGCCATAGGCTGAGAACGGAGGACAAAGATGTTTAAAAAATCAAAAAGCGACAGCAAATCTTACGGAATAATCGGACTCGGGCGCTTCGGCTCGGCTCTGGCTGTGGAGCTTGCGAAAGCGGGCGCGGAGCCGCTCGTAATCGACGGAAACGAGGAAAAGGTGCGCGAGATGCGCGAATACACGGAGAACGCCTTTGTCGTCAGCAGCTTTGACAAAAAGACTCTCTCGGAGACCGGAATACAAAACTGCGACATCGTGGTGGTCTGCATCGGAGAAAAGATGGACATATCCATTCTGACCACCCTGAACGTCGTAGCCCTCGGTGTGCCGACTGTCATATCAAAGGCCGCGAGCGCCGAGCAGGGCGAGATACTCAAGAAGCTCGGCGCAGAAGTCGTCTACCCCGAGAGGGATATGGCAGTCAGACTCGCCCACAAACTGGAAACTCCCAATATGCTGGACTTTGTTCAGCTGAGCCGAAAGCTGAATCTCCTTAAGCTTGAAGTTCCGCGTAAGATCGTCGGAATGACGATAATGTCCGCCGATATGCGGGGAAGGTTCGGAGTAAACATAATCGCTATAGAAAACAACGGAAATTTGACAGACAATGTGCATCCCGATTATATGTTCCGTGAGGGCGATATTCTCTATGCTGTCGTCAGCGAAAAAAGCATGACGCGCCTGTCCGATTGGATGGATGAGACAAGATAAAACTGCGGGCCCCGTTTTCACGGTGCCCGTCTTTTATGCGGTTTTGTGTGTCGGTCGGATTTTGAGCTTATCGCGAACATCTTTTTACGATCCTGTCTGCTGCTTTGGATTCTTCTTTGCGGTAGTTACGGAAGCGATAAGCTTTCTTCTAATTACTCTTCAGTTTTCGGAATTTCATATCGCTCGAGACAGCAAGCATACCGTCTCAACATGTTCATCATTGTCCAAACTCATCCTACACTAATACATAAAATCTGTTAAGATTCAATTTAATTAGCATTATTTATTTTTAGGGTACTTTAAGCAAAATTCTTCGTTTATCTTTATAACTATAAGAATCATGATTCGAAGAAAAATAAAGTAATCCTGTTTATTTTGATTTTCATCTACTCTTTGTGTACCATGTGTATAGCTATTACGAATATCTAGTCCATTGTCAAACTCAGACTTATTAAATAAATAATTATAATAATCCTGTTCTGGTCTAGAAAATAATGATGACGAAAACTGTACCAATCCCATTTTATTTAATTCCATAATAATAGATTGATGCTTTTTCATATAGCTAAAACATACTACATCGTGTTGGTATAACTCATTTAATATCTTTATCTTTTCCCAATATGGCATTATTCTTTTTTTGTTATCAATTTTTATAATATTATGATCAATTAACCAATCAATGCTAGGTATTTGATAATCCTCAAACATATCATAATAGACATTTTCTTTTTCCAATAAACAATAAAACGAATTATAATTATTCGACAATTTAGGAAGGTAATGAATTATTGATTGATCCGAAAACAATAAATTACTTATCGTTTGATAGTCATTTCCACATGGATAAATATATTTATTACTTAGCATGCTTGGTATATCTTTAATAAATATATGCTCTGTTGATATATGTAATAATTCATCATCAATTTCTCCATCTTCGCAATAAATTTTAAATCTCTTTAAAATATTATCAAATTCAGCAGCAATATTCCTACATTTTTCAAGATATGACACTGTATGTGAAGATTTATTAAAACAAAATCCTTTCACATTAAATTCTTCTTCTAAATAATTACAAAAGAACCATTCGATAATGTCTTCCAAAAATATATTATACTTTTCTAATTCATTACAATATCCAATCATTTGAAGTTGTGCTAACATTTGAATTTGTTGAAATGCAATTCCAGTGGGATATTCTCTTCTACCTTTAATTCCTAAGACTTTTTCTATAATGCTCATTTGAGATTCCCTAGAAACATGAAGAGATCTAAATTGCAGATCTGTATATCCAAATAAATAAGTAAAATTATTTAATAATGTTGGATAATCCAAATTTTCTTTTATCCATTTTGCACTGTACAAAACCGATAAAATTCTATTATCATCTGTTTCAAATTTAAATTCTTCATCTATCTTATTAGAAAAAGAAACCTTTGCACCATATTCAAATCCAGTTCCTTCTTTGAATAAAGTCTCTATCTCTTCATCATATTTTCGTTTTGCTTTTAACTTTAATCTATCGGGCAAACGCAGGTTATTCGTACTATTTGATTCAAAAATTAGTTTTAGATAATTGATGTTAGATGAGTTACTTGCTATATACTTATCTAATATTAATGTTTTCTTTTCATTTGATAGTTTAACTGGAAAATATAAAGATTCTATATTTCTGTCATGCTTTTCCAAGTAGTAACTCAATATAATTTCAGCACAAAATGGATTTTTTTCCATGTATGTAATTATTTCATCTGAAAACTTTTTAACTATATTTTTACATTTCAAAACATCATTTAAGATAAAATGTTTATTCAAAATTATTTTTCTAAATTGCTCGACTGAAATTTTATCATAAACCTTATACTTTTCTATAAGTTTCCAAAAGTCATTTCTATAATCATAATAGATAGTATCAAACATACTTTCTATTGTATCTATATTAATTCCCGAAAAAAATTCACCTATTACTTTTGAAAAGTTACTTACAATCTCACTATAGTCGTTCAACTGCTGTTTTGTCCAATGTATAGAATAAATTCTATTATGAAAAAACTGTTGTATATTATATAATTCAATAATTTCGTTAATATCGACTCTTTTTTCCTCAACCACAAAATTACAAATAATATCTTCTATTCTCTTCAAATAAAATCCAGCGCTTAAATCATTTGTAGAATAGTATTTTACTCTTAAATCATCATTTGTATCCATAACTATATCAAACCTTTCTCAAATCATTTGAAAATACCTAAATGCATCTTTTATTGCCTCTTCTTTTTCTATTGGACATATTGGTTGCTTCGAATCGTCATTTTTAGGTTTGTTATAATTTTTTCTTTCTTTAATTCCACACTTTTCTTTTACTTGTGCAATATATAAATTTGAAACTTTAAATCCAAACTTATCAAAAACATACTGTTTTATATCGTTGTAAGTAGCCTTGCTTTCAGCTGATGTCAAATCTAATTCATCCGTATGTAATTCAATGTTGACATGTTTTTTCGTCATAAGTTTGGAAAGTAACACAACCGTCTCAGCATGCGCTGTCCTCGGGAACAGATCGACGGGTGTCGCTTCTTCGACTTCATATCCAAGCTCCTTGAACACGGCGCAGTCGCGTGCGAGCGTCGCGGGGTCGCAGGAGACATACACTATCCTGTCGGGAGCCATTTTTGCGGCGGCTTTAATCGTCTGCTCCGAGCAGCCCTTGCGCGGCGGGTCGAGGACTATTACCTCCGGGCGCTTGCCCTCGCCGAGAAGCTTTTCGGCGGCTTCGCCTGCGTCCGCGCAGATGAACCGCGCGTTTTCTATGCCGTTTGCGGCGGCGTTCTTCTTTGCGTCCTCTATCGCCGGCGCGACGGTTTCTATGCCGATGAGCTCCTCCGCCTTGTCTGCCATCGAAAGCCCTATCGTGCCCGCGCCGCAGTAGAGGTCGAGCAGGAGCTTTATTTTTTTGTCTCCGGCGTATTCGGCGGCCTTTTTGTATAGTTTTTCCGCCTGCGCGCGGTTGACCTGATAGAACGACAGCGGCGATATGCGTACCTTTACTCCGCAGAGTATGTCCGTTATGCAGCCGTCGCCGAGGAGCGGGATGCACTTTTCGCCGAGCACTGCGTTCGTGTCGTCGGGGTTTATGTTTATCAGCACGCTTTTTATAGCTTTTTCATCTTTGAGTGATTCGATGAGCTTGTCGGTGTGCGGCAGGTTTTCCTGTGCGCTTACAAGGCAGAGCATTATCTCGCCCGTCGCGAACGCTTTTCGCAGATATATGTGCCTGACAGCCCCGCTTCTGCTTGTTTCGTCGTAGACGGAAATATTATATTTTTCTATCCAGTCCGCGACCGTGCCGAGTATTTTTTCGAACTCCGGCGGCGCGAGGCGGCACGCGCGGCAATCGACTATCCTGTGCGAGCGGCGGGAGTAGAAGCCGATTTTTAATTTCCCGTTTTCGCGTCCCACCGGGTACTGCGCCTTGTTGCGGTAGCCGTCCGGCGAGTCCGCGCCGATTATCGGCTTTAAATCAACCTCGAGTCCGCCGATGCGGGAGAATGCGTCGCGCACGGCATCCGCCTTGAGCTTTAGCTCCGCGCCGTAGCTCATGTGGCGGAACGAACAGCCGCCGCAGCCGGGATATGCCGGGCAGTCGTTGTCGGTTCTGTCCGGTGACGGCTTGATTATTTTCGTGCACTTGCCGACGGCGTAGCTCTTCTTCGCCTTGATTATGTGCGCTTCTATTATATCTCCGGGCGCGGTCGCGGGGACGAACACGGCGAGTCCGTTGTATCTGCCGACTCCGCTGCCCGTCAGCGAGACCGAATCTATATGAAGTTCAATGTCGTCATTTTTGTTGAGAAGCAAAATATCACCCCGAAAAATCTTTATTAAAGTATATCAAACGGCGGTCGATTTTGCAATACGGGAGAAAATCCATTGACAGCGGGCGGGCAAAAATATATACTTGACTTGGATAAAATTTCTCCCGAAAGGAACTGATAAAATGATAAGAGTTACCGTCTGGAACGAGGGCGTCCATGAGGTCGAATCGCCCGAGATAGCGGCAGTTTATCCCCACGGAATCCACGGTCAGATAAAGAGCTTTCTCGACACGCAGGAGGATATCGAGGTGCGCACTGCGACCCTCAACGACCCCGACTGCGGTCTGCCGCCCGAAATGCTCGAAAACACCGATGTGCTCATCTGGTGGGGACACAAGGCGCACGACGAAGTGCCCGACGAGCTTGTTGAGCGCGTTCACGACAGAGTTCTGCGCGGCATGGGCTTCATAGCACTGCACTCCGCGCATTTTTCAAAGCCGTTCAAGCGCCTTATGGGTACCTCCTGCGCCCTGCATTGGCGCGACGGCGATTTTGAGCGCCTCTGGACAGTCAACCCCGCGCACCCGATAGCAAAGGGTATCGGTGAATATATTGAGATACCCGTCGAAGAGATGTACGGCGAGCGTTTTGATATCCCCGAGCCGGACGAGCTTGTTTTTATCGGCTGGTTCTCCGGCGGCGATGTGTTCCGCTCGGGCTGCTGGAGAAGAGGGCGCGGAAAAGTATTCTATTTCCAGCCCGGTCATGAGGCTAACCCCACATATTATATCCCGCAGGTTCAGCAGATTTTAATAAACGCCGTTCGCTGGGCGGCTCCGCAGGAGATAATAGACGAGATAGTCTGCCCCCACGCCGAGATCTCGCCCGAGCAGGCGAGAAGAGAACGCGGCGAATAAGTAAAATATTATTTATTGCGAAAAATATTGACTTCCCAAACAGAAACAGTATATAATAGCCTTATGAAAAAAGAAGCTAGGCTGTGCGTCAGGCGTGCAGCATCTATTTGGGGAGAAGACAAGCGACCGTCTGATATCTGTCAGCCGGCCGCTTCCCTTTTTGTTGACTGAAAAAAGAAAAACGGTTATAATTGAGAAAAGCACTGCACCGGGAGGACTGTTTGTGAAAAAAATAATGCTTGTTTTCGGCACACGGCCGGAAGCGATAAAGATGTGTCCGCTCGTCAAAGAGCTCAAGACCCGCAAGGGACTCGAAACGGTCGTCTGCGTCACCGGCCAGCACCGCCAGATGCTCGACAGCGTGCTCAGGACATTCGATGTTGAGCCGGACTACGACTTGAGCATAATGAAAGATAAGCAGACCCTCTTCGATGTCACTGTCAGCATCCTCGAAAAGATAAAGCCCGTGCTCGAAAAGGAGAAGCCGGATACGGTTCTCGTCCACGGCGATACTACAACTACTTTCGCCTCCGCGCTTGCGTGCTATTATCTCGGGATAAAAGTCGGCCATGTCGAGGCGGGACTGCGCACATATGATATACATTCCCCATTCCCGGAGGAGCTCAACCGCCAGGCGGTCGGCATAGTTTCCGAATATAACTTCGCCCCGACCGAGACGGCGCGCGAAAACCTGCTCAGAGAGGGCAAAAAGAAAGAGACCGTGTTCGTCACGGGCAACACCGCGATAGACGCGCTGAGAACCACCGTGCGTGCGGACTATTCAAACAAATGGCTCGACTGGGCTGCCGACGGCAGGCTGATAATGATAACCGCGCACAGGCGCGAGAACCTCGGCGAGCCGATGCACCACATGTTCCGCGCGATAAGGCGCATCGTCGAGGAGCATCCGGACATCAGGGCGATATATCCCATTCATATGAACCCCGTCGTGCGCGAGGCGGCGGACGCGGAACTCGGCGGATGCGAGCATATAAAAATAATCGAGCCGCTTGATGTTGTCGATTTCCACAATTTCCTGGCGCACAGCTATATGATCCTCACCGACAGCGGCGGAATCCAGGAGGAGGCGCCGAGCCTCGGCAAGCCGGTTCTGGTCATGCGCGACACGACCGAGAGACCCGAGGGCATCGCTGCAGGCACGCTCAAGCTTGTCGGCACGGACGAGCAGACTATATACGATAATTTCAAGATTCTGCTTGAAAACAAGGCGGAATATGAAAAAATGAGCCACGCCGCGAACCCTTACGGCGACGGACACGCCTGCGAGAGAATAGCGGACATTCTCGAATACGGACATACGGACAGATAACGGACAAACTTAAAAGACAGCTGATAAGTCAGCTGTCTCAGTCTGTCGAAAAAGTCTGTCATTGCACGGACTCAAGGCTCCCCTGTGTAAGGGGAGCTGTCACGGCGAAGCCGTGACTGAGGGGTTGTTGTAATGAAAGTTCCAAATACTCAGCATTTTGAAAATTTTTCCCTTATTCAGAACAATCCCTCCGGCGCTTCGCGCCACCTCCCTTTACACAAGGGAGACTTTAATTTTTGCGAAACCACCAAAAATAGGTTTATCGACACACTCAAGACAGCTGATTTCGGTCAGCTGTCTTTCTGTTTATTTGCGGTGTTCATGAGCATGAGCACTTTTTCGAGCAGGTCGAGCATCTTATCTTGCGGCATGATGCGCACTGCTATGTGCGGCTTGCCTGCGGCGCTGACTGTCACCCTGCCGGGGAAGCCCGCGGCTATGGCGGAGATCTCCTGCATATCGAGATCGTCGATATAGAGCAGCAGCTTGTCGCCCTTGCGCCCGATCTCATAGATGTTGTGCTGGGCGGAATACGCCCGGAGCAGTGAAGTCCTTATCAGTCCGAGCACGGGAGCGGGCGGCTCGCCGAATCGGTCGATGAGCTCATCCGTGACATCGTCCGCATCTGCGCGCGAGGTTATGTCCGCGATGCGGCGGTAGATGCCGAGCCTCTGCGGCACGCTCTCGATATATGTCGGCGGGATGTGCGCGTCTATCGGCAGATCGACAAGGCATTCTTTCTTCGGCTTCTTTGTCTGGTCTCCGCGCTCCTCGCTTATCGCCTGTTCGAGCATCTGAAGATACATCTCGTAGCCGACAGCTTCCATGTGACCGTGCTGCTGTGCGCCGAGCACATTGCCCGCGCCGCGCAGTTCGAGGTCGCGCATGGCTATCTTGAAGCCCGAGCCGAACTCCGTGAACTCCCTTATCGCGTCGAGCCTGCTCGTGGCTATCTCCGTCAGCTCCCTGCCGGGTCTGAATGTGAGATACGCGCTCGCTCTGCGCGACGAGCGTCCGACGCGCCCGCGTATCTGATGAAGCTGGGCGAGACCCATGCGGTCGGCGTCCTCAATTATAAGGGTGTTGACATTCGGAACATCAACGCCCGTTTCGATTATAGTCGTGCATACCAATATATCTATCTCGCCCTCGAGCAGCTTGCGCCAGACTTCGCTCAGTTCGTCTTCGCTCATCTTGCCGTGGGCTATGCCGACAACGGCGTCGGGCAGCATATCTTTTATCGCCGCTGCCGTGTGCTCGATGCTCTCAACGCGGTTGTGCAGATAATACACCTGACCGCCGCGCCTGAGCTCCGCGTTCATCGCCTGCGCGAGCATCTCGGGATTGTGCTCGACAACATAGGTCTGCACCGGCGAGCGGTCGTGCGGCGCCTCCTCGAGAATCGACATATCGCGTATGCCGGAGAGCGCCATGTTGAGCGTCCTCGGTATGGGCGTCGCGGTCAGCGTCAGAACGTCGACCTTGGGATAGAGCTCCTTGAGCTTCTCCTTTTGAGCCACGCCGAAGCGCTGCTCCTCGTCTATTATTATCAGCCCGAGGTCGCGGAACTGAACATCTTTTGATATGAGCCTGTGCGTGCCGACTACTATATCTACACTGCCGCGGCGCAGACCGTTCAGAGTGTCATCTATCTCCTTTTTCGAGCAGAAGCGCGAGAGCATACGCGCCTCCACGGGGAAGCCCTCTATCCTCTTTAGCACCGTCTGATAGTGCTGGTAGGCGAGAATAGTCGTAGGCACGAGTATGGCGCACTGCTTGCCGTCCGCAACGCACTTGAACGCGCCGCGAAGCGCGACCTCCGTCTTGCCGAAGCCAACGTCGCCGCAGAGCAGTCTGTCCATGGGGCAGCTTCTCTCCATATCGCCCTTTATTTCATCGATGCATCTGAGCTGATCCGAGGTCTCGTCGAACTCGAACCTGCGCTCGAAGTCGCTCTGCATATCCGTGTCGGGCGAGAATGCGTGACCCTCGATTTTGAGCCTGCGCGAATATAGCTCCGTGAGCTCTTTTGCCATATCCTTGACCGCACTGCGCACGCGCGAGCGGGTCTTCTGCCAGTCCTTGCCGCCGAGCTTGTTGAGGCGGACGGGCTTGTCGTCGCCGGACGGACCGATGTATTTCGAGACCTGGTCGAGCTGAGTGACCGGGACATAGAGAATGTCGCCCTTGTCATAGCGAATTTTGATATAATCTTTTATCGTGCCGCTCGCTTCGAGCTTGTTTATGCCCTCGAATATGCCGATACCGTGCGCGACATGAACGACATAGTCGCCGCGGTGCAGTTCATCGAGGCTGTGGAACGCGTTCGAGCTTTTGCGGACATTTCTCTTCGGCTGAGCGACCGCCGCCCTGCCGGAGTGGGTAAATACGGTTATTTTTGCCAGCGGATATTCAAATCCCGCCGAGAGACAGCCTGGCACAACGGTCAGCGTGCCGGGAGCCAGTTCGTTCGGCAGTTCGTCCATGTAGAGCGCGCTGTAGCCGTCGTCTATAAGATCGCCGCGCAGTGCGTCGGCGGCCTTGCGCGTGCCCGCGAAAATAACGCAGGTGCGCTTAGTTTTATCCGTCAATGCGTCGAGGTCGTCTTTGAGAACAGAAAATGAGCCGTTCCACGCTGTTATCTGCCTTGCGTTGACGCCGATGAGCTCCTTTACGGGCGTGTCGAATCCGCCGCGCGGCAGATTGTCCATGTATATGGCGCCCATCTGCTCATAGTTGTTCAGCAGGTCTGAGAGATGCAGAGAAAATCTGTCGAGTCCGGGGCAGAGCTCGCCCTCCTCGAACATCGCCTTCATCGCCTCGTGCATGAGCCCGATGGCGGCGTTGAACCGCTCTTTGACGGAAAAGCTCTCGCTCACGCAGAGAATATAGTCCTTCGCGTAGTCGAATATCGAAGCCACATCGTAGAGCAGGGGCATATATTTGTCCGTCGATTGCAGGCGCAGACCGCCCTTTATTCTGTCTATATCCTTGTCAACGCACTCGCGCGCCTTGACAGCACCCTTGCCGTGTATCTCCGAGCGAAAACGCTCGAGCAGCTCGACGAATTCGTCCGTGTCGGGCGGGAGAATCTCGTTTGACGGGGTTATTTTTATCTTTTCAATGTTGTCCGTGCGGCGCTGAGTTTCTATATCAAAATACGCCATGCTGTCGATTTCGTCGCCCCACAGCTCGAGGCGGCAGGGGTATTCCTCGCCGGGCGTGAAGAAGTCGAGCACTCCGCCGCGCACTGCATACTGACCGACTCCGTCGACCTGCGCCGAGCGGGAGTAGCCGGCGCGAAGCAGCGCTTTTACTATATCCTCGAGCGGCATCTCGTCGCCGACGGCGAGTTCAATCGTGCGGTTTTTAAGCTCTTCGGGCGGCAGAGTCAGCTGCGACGCCGCCTCTGCGGAGCAGATTACCGCCTGCGCCTCGCCGCGCAGCATCTTGTCGAGCACGCCGAGCCGCCTGTGCTCATATTCGCGCGACTGGCTCTCCGTCGAGCGGAACGCAAAATCCCTCGCGGGATAGAGCAGGGCGCGGCAGCCGAGCGTTTTCATGTCGAGCGCAAGGCGCGAAGCCTGCGCCTCATCCGCCGTTATCACAAGCACGGGTCTGCCGCAGTCCGCGTTCAGCGCGGCGGCGAAATGCGCCTTGTGTATATGGGAAAGACCCGTCATGCCTATGGGCAGACGGGTGTTTTTGACGCAGTCGAGCAGTGCGCCGTATTCTTCTATTCTCTTTGCCGATGCAATAAGACCGTTCATAATACCTCTTTATACCCCTGTGATGAAGTATATTTGATTTGCCTAAAATCCAATTATACTATGCGCGGCTGAAAAATTCAATGATACGAAAAGCAATATTTGCAAAATTTTTACTGCGCGACTCCAGCCGTTTTGCAGTTTTTCAGATGCTCCTGATAGGTCTTTGCAAAATAGTAGTTGCCGTCGTTGTCGGTGACGAAGAAATAGTAGTTCGTGTCCGCCGGGTTCAGCGCGGCGTTTATCGCCTCAATTCCGGGGTTCGTTATCGGACCTGCCGGAAGCCCCTTGCGGTCGTAGGTGTTGTAGAACTCATCGTATTTGTCCGCCTGATCCTCGCTTATATACGGCTTGACGCTGCGCTTTAAATAGAAAACCGTCGCGTCGCACTGCAGACGCGGATAGCTCGATGAATTGAGCCTGTTGTGGAGCACGGAGGAGACATTCGCCATGACCGACGGCACCGACGCCTCCTGCTGGATTATCGAAGCGAGCGTGATTATCTCGTCCATGGACATGCCGATTTTTTGAGCTTTAGCATACATATCGTCTGTGAGCTTCGCTTCAGTGTTTGCGAGAAAGCGTCCGAGCGCCTTTTCCGCGCCCTCGCCGACATAGAAATCATATGTGTCGGGATAGATATAGCCCTCAAGCAGGAACGGGCGCTCCTGCGGATTGTTTATAGCTTTAACGAATTTGTTGTCCCGTTCGGTGTTGTTGACCGCCGAGATAAACTCGTCCTTTGTGCATACGCCGCCCTCTTCGAGCTTCTGCGCCGCCTGAATAACGGTCGTACCCTCGGGAAAGGTCAGCCTGACCGTCTCCGGCGCGGGAGCGGGCTTGAGACGATCAATCAGCGAGCAGGAGCAGAGGCTCAGCGCGAGAATAAAAATCAGCATAGCGGCGATATATTTTTTGAAATTTTTCATTTTTTGCACCTCCGTCTTTCGGACAAGATGATTCTATCAGAAATAACGCGCAAATTCAACTTTCTTCTTCGCGGAATATCGGCGCGCCCGCGCGGAAAGCTAAAAACGCAAACGCAAAGAAAGGAGAATTTTTTGTGGACAAGCCGAAAAAGCAGAAGAAAAAGATAATCGAAATTCCGCAGTACAACGACCCGATGAACAAAGAGGGAGTTATCCCGACCGACGTTCTCGGCAGTTATTCGGGAACTCCGCTCGACGGCTCGCAGCCCGTGCAGGATGTAGACGACCTGTAAAAATAAAAAAGTTCCCCGAAAAAAAGTTAAAGCCGAATGTGTGCAGCATTCGGCTTTAGCTTTGGGGAAAGAGAAAATAAAAATGAAAAAAGAAGTTGACAATTATTAAAACCAGATAGGTAGTTGTCTCTTCGGTACCTCTTGAGTACACATATAGAATAATTGCGCCGTGTTGCATCAAGTATACATAAATATGAACAAATTGTAAACAATACCCGCTTTTTCAATCGTCTCTGACATTTTTAGGCATTTTTGTTGAAAATTCTCGCCGGGGAGTTCGTTTTTTCTGATGGCGTTCGAGCGGTAATTGCGAGTATTCGGTTGTATTATTTACATTTTCGGTATAAAATAACATCTGGTATATTTTTATATATCCGGCAGTATATGCTGCACAAGCAAACGAAAGGTTTGATACAATGGATTATTCACTGACAAAGAAGGCCGCCGAGGAGCAGATAACCGCAAAGCTCTCGCACTTTTTCGGCGTAACTCCCGAGGAGGCCAACTACGAGCAGTTTTACAAGGCTATCGCGATGATAACCCGCGATATGCTCAGACAGGGCAGACACGAGTTTGAAAAGCGCTGCGAAGAGAGCGGCTCGAAGCGCGTGTACTATATGTGCATGGAGTTCCTCATGGGACGCTCGCTCAAGAACACGCTCTATAACCTCAACCTCATCCCCGTCATGGAGGAGGCGCTCAAAGACTTCGGCATCAAGCTCGACAAGCTCTATGACTGCGAGCCGGACGCGGGTCTCGGCAACGGCGGTCTCGGCCGTCTCGCGGCGTGCTATCTCGACGCTTTGGCAACCGACGGATATCTTGGAATGGGCTACTCCATTCTCTACGAATACGGTATCTTCAAGCAGAAGCTCGTTGACGGCTGGCAGACCGAGATGCCCGATTTCTGGCTCCCCGGCGGCGAGGTATGGCTCGTTGCGCGCGAGGAGAAGAGCGTTGACGTCAGTTTCGAGGGCAATGTCGTTGACCGCTGGGAGGACGGCTATCACAGCGTCGATATAGAGAACGCGAAGAAGGTTCACGCCGTTCCCTACGATATGATGGTCGCCGGCAAGGACGGCAAGGGCGTCAGCGTCCTGCGTCTCTGGAGCGCAAAGAGCTCCGAGATAGACATGAACTCCTTCAATCAGGGCGATTACCTGCGCGCCATGGAGCAAAACGCCATGGCAGAGGTCATAAGCAAGGTTCTCTATCCCGCGGACAATCATCCCGAGGGCAAGAGTCTGCGTCTGCGCCAGCAGTATTTCCTCGTCTCCGCGTCCGTTCAGGATATCATCAACCGTCACCTGCGCAAGTACGGCTCGCTCGACAATCTCTGCGACAAGATGGCTATCCATATCAACGACACCCACCCGACCCTCGCTATCCCCGAGCTTATGCGCCTGCTGCTTGACGAGTGCGGCTACAGCTGGGATGACGCATGGGATGTTGTGACGAAAGTTTTCGCCTACACAAACCATACCGTCATGAGCGAGGCTCTCGAATGCTGGAGCGAGGATCTCTTCCGCCGTCTGCTGCCGAGAATCTATCAGATAGTCAAGGAGATAGACAACCGCTTCCGCAGCAGCGTCTGGGAGCAGACCCACGACGCGGGCAAGGTCGAGAGAATGGCTGTTATTTCAAACGGAGTCGTGCGCATGGCGAACCTCTGCGTCGCCTGCTGCCACAGTGTCAACGGCGTCTCCGCTCTCCACAGCGAGATACTCAAGGACAGCGTGTTCCACGACTTCTATACCCTCACGCCCGACAAGTTCTGCAATGTCACAAACGGCATCGCCCACCGCCGCTGGCTCTGCCAGGCAAACCCGCGCCTGACCTCGATGCTCAGCGACCTTATCGGCGGCGAGTTCGTATATAACGCCGAGTGCCTCTCGGAGCTTGCAAAATATAAAGATAACCCCGCCGTGCTCGCGGAGATAGAGAAGATAAAGACCGCGAACAAAGCGGACTTCGCAAAGCGCGTCAAGGCGAAGACCGGCATCGAGCTCGACCCGAACTCCATCTTTGACGTTCAGGTCAAGCGCCTGCACGAGTATAAGCGTCAGCACCTCAACGCGCTCAACATCCTCGCGAAATATCTCGCGATAAAGGCGAATCCCTCGGGCGATTTCACGCCCCACACCTATATCTTCGGCGCAAAAGCGGCGAGCGGCTACTTCATGGCGAAGAAGATAATCAGTTTCATCTGCGCCCTCGCGGATCTCATCAACAACGACCCCGATGTCAAGGGCAGGCTCAAGGTCGTCTACATGGAGGACTACAACGTCTCCATGGCTGAATATATGATGCCCGCTGCCGATGTCAGCGAGCAGATATCCCTCGCCGGAACCGAGGCGAGCGGCACGGGCAATATGAAGCTGATGATGAACGGCGCGATAACTCTCGGCACGCTCGACGGCGCGAATGTTGAGATTCACGACGCAGTCGGCGACGAGAATATTGTTATCTTCGGCATGACCACCCCCGAGGTCAACGATCTCAGAAGCAGAGGCTATGTGCCGATGAATTTCTACAACAACAATGCGGAGCTTCGCAATGTCATCGATTTCATAAACCGCGGCTTCTGCGGCAAGCAGTTCCCGGAGATCAGCGGAACCATTGTCTATCACGATCCCTACATGGTTCTCGCGGACTTCGCGGACTACCGTCAGGCGCAGAACAGGATCGACGAGCTCTGGGCGGACAGAAAGCGCTGGAACTCTATGTCCCTGATGAACACTGCCTGCTCCGGCAGATTTGCCGCCGACAGAGCGGTAAACGAGTATGCAAAGAACATCTGGCACACCGTCCCCGCAAAATAAGGGCTGTCACATTCGGCGCAGACCAAAGAGCAAAAAGAGCCGCAACTCGCGCTTTTGGGCGTAGGTTGCGGTTTTTGTTATAGTTGATTTTTGCTCTTTTAAGCGTTTTTTTGCCCGCTCGCAGTATACTTATACAGCTTCGGGGCAAAGAAAACGCTTTCTGCATCCGACTGTGACAGCCCGGAAAGAGGATAGTCACACCCGGCGCAGACCAAAGAGCAAAAAGAGCCGCAACTTATGCTTTTAGCGTAGGTTGCGGCTTTTATCATAGTTTGCGGTTTGGCATTTCACTGGGTGATTTATAGGACTCATATTGCAAAAAAACAGCCCGCGAGGATATCCCCGCAGGCTGATTATTTATATTTACGCTTTGTGGTAGAGCTTCTTGACTTGATAATGCGGCTCGCAGGTCAGGTTTATGCCGAGCTTGCGGTAGACATCCGCGTCGACCTGGGAGAGTATAACCGAGGAGTGTGCCTCGCAGCCGCGCAGGAGCGAGAGCGCGTCGAACGCTTTCTTTGCGGGCTCGCTCTGTATCGCGCTCATGGAGAGCGCTATGAGCACCTCGTCCGTGTGTAGGCGCGGGTTGTTGTTGCCGAGGATGTTCGTCTTGAGCAGCTGTATCGGCTCTATAACGCCGGGATCGATGAGCAGCTGCTCCTTGGGCTGATTGCTGAGCAGTTTTACTGCGTTGAGCAGTGCCGCCGAGCTCGCGCCGAGCAGGGACGAAGTCTTTCCGGTTATCAGCCTGCCGTCGGGCAGCTCGATTGCAACTGCGGGAGCGCCCGTCTCTTTTGCTCTGTCGAGCGCGGGGCGCACACAGCGGCGATATTCTTCAGTGACTCCCGCCTGGTTCATCAGGCTCTCTATCTTCGTCAGCTCCGCGTCGCCGGTCAGACCTTTTTTGTGGTCGCACAGCGCGCTGAAGTAGCGGCGGATTATCTCGTTCAAAGAGGCGTCGCGGGTCGCGGCGTCGTCGGAGATGCAGTAGCCCGCCATGTTGACGCCCATGTCCGTGGGCGATTTATAGGGGCTCTTGCCCTCGATTTTCTCAAATATAGCGTTGAGCACGGGGAAGACTTCAACGTCTCTGTTGTAGTTGACGGTGGTCTTGCCATATGCTTCGAGGTGGTAGGGGTCGATAACGTTGACATCGTTGAGGTCGGCGGTTGCCGCCTCATATGCGAGGTTGACGGGGTGCTTCAGGGGCAGGTTCCATATGGGAAACGTCTCGAACTTTGCGTATCCCGCCTTGATGCCGCGCAGGTTGTCGTGATAAAGCTGGGAGAGGCAGGTTGCCATCTTTCCGCTTCCGGGGCCGGGCGCGGTTATAACAACGAGCGGGCGCTCGGTTTCGATATATTCATTCTTGCCGAAGCCCTCTTCGCTGACGATGTGCGGGATATTATAAGGATAGCCCTCGATGGGATAGTGGATAAAGACGCGCACGCCGAGATTTTCAAGCCTGTTCTTGAATGCAAGCGCGGCGGGCTGACCCTTATACTGCGCGATAACGACGCTGCCGACGAAAAGACCGATCGCGCGGAACGCGTCGATGAGGCGTAGCACGTCGCTGTCGTAGGTTATGCCGAGGTCGCGGCGGATCTTGTTATTTTGGATATCGCTCGCGTTGATGACAATGACTATCTCAACATCCGAGCCGATATTTTTGAGCATCTGCAGCTTGCTGTCGGGCTTGAAGCCGGGCAGGACGCGCGAGGCATGGTAGTCGTCGAAGAGCTTGCCGCCGAACTCAAGATAGAGCTTGCCGCCGAACTCCTTGATGCGTTTGCTTATCTGCTCGGACTGCTTCTGGATATAAAGGTCGTTATCGAATCCCACTTTGAACATTGTAAAACCTCACAGTATATTTTTTGCGCTTGACGCGCTTTGTCGCCGCAAAATGCGCCGCCCCTCGACGCGAATTTATCAAAATCAATTAATTATACAACTTCCGCGCCGCCATTGCAACTCTTTTGAAGCATTACCCCCGAGCCTTAAAAACAAAAAACAGCCGCAGCATTTTCGGCGGCGCTTTGTATATTAACCTGTCCCCCTTGACAACCGGCAGAGCGGTTATATAATTAGACTGTTCGTTTTTTGCATGCATGGGGGGTAATTAAATGGAAAAAGATAAATCGTTTCTCGGCACTCAGCCGGTCGGCAAGCTGCTTTTCAAGCTCTCGCTGCCGACGGTCATAGCGCAGATAGTCAATATGCTCTATAATATAGTTGACCGCATATATATCGGTCATATGCCCGGCGACGGCAGCCTTGCACTGACAGGAGTCGGTGTGTGCCTGCCGATAATCATGATAATCTCGGCGTTCGCCGCGTTCGTCAGCGCGGGCGGCGCGCCCAGGGCGTCGATATCCATGGGCAAGGGCGACAACGGCTCGGCGGAAAAAATACTCGGCGGCTGCTTTTTCATGCAGGTAATAATATCTGCCGTTCTGACTGCGCTGCTGCTTATCTTTGACCGCGACCTGCTCCTCGCCTTCGGCGCGAGCGAGAACACTATCGAATACGCGGTCGATTATATGAACATCTACGCCATAGGCACCGTCTTTGTCCAGCTGACGCTCGGCATGAACGCATTTATAACGGCGCAGGGCTTCGCGAATATCGGCATGGTGACCGTCATGATAGGCGCTGTGTCAAATATAGTGCTCGACCCGATATTTATCTTTGGGCTGCATATGGGAGTCAGGGGCGCCGCGCTCGCGACGATTATATCGCAGTGTGTCTCCTGCGTCTGGGTCGTGGCGTTTCTCTTCGGCAAAAAGACAATATTGCGCCTGAAGGCGAAGAATTTCTTCGTTTCTCCTAAAATTATCCTGCCGTGCATTACGCTCGGGCTCGCGACTTTTATCATGCAGTCGAGCGAGAGCGTTATCTCGGTCTGCTTCAACTCGTCTTTGCTCAAATACGGCGGCGATATCGCCGTCGGTGCGATGACGATACTGACGAGCGTCATGCAGTTTGCCATGCTGCCGCTCAACGGCATCTCACAGGGCTCTCAGCCTATCCTCAGCTACAACTACGGCGCGGGAAACAGCGAGCGCGTCAAAAAGACATTTAAGCTGCTTCTTGCCGTGTGCCTCACCTATTCGTTCCTGCTCTGGGGATTCATCGAGCTGTTCCCGCAGGGCTTTGCAAGGATGTTCAGCTCCGACGCCGCGCTTATTGGTTTTACCGCGCACGCCCTGCGTATCTACTGCGCCGTGCTCTGCCTGTTTGGCATACAGATGTCGTGCCAGATGGCTTTCGTATCGATAGGCAGCGCACTGTGCTCGATATCGGTTGCGGTCGTTCGCAAATTCGTGCTGCTCCTGCCGCTTATTTATATCATGCCGGCGTTTGTCGCAGACAAGACGATGGGCGTTTATATGGCGGAGCCTGTGGCTGATGTTATCGCGATAACTTTCACTTCAATACTCTTTACTATTCAGTTCGGCAAGGCAATGAAAAAGCTCGAAGCATAGAAATATGGGAGGCAAAATAAAATGGCCGATGAAATAAAAATCCGCGCGGCAACGCCCGACGACGCGCCGGCGCTGCTAAAAATATACGCGCCCTATGTCAAAAACACCTCGATAACATACGAATACGATGTGCCGAGCGAGGAGGAGTTCCGCAGGAGAATCGAGTCGACGCTCAGAAAATACCCGTATCTCGTGCTCGAAAGGGAGGGCGATATCCTCGGCTATGCCTATGCGGGTCCGCTTCATTCGCGCCCGGCGTATGACTGGGCGGTCGAGACATCGATCTATCTCGATCAGAATGCGCGCGGCGGCGGGCTTGGCAGAAAGCTGCACGACGCGCTCGAAGCCGTGCTGCGCGAGCAGGGCTTTCTCAACATGAACGCCTGCATAGCCTATCCAGAAGTTGAGGACGAATATCTGACGAAAAACAGCGCGGAGTTCCACGCGCATCTCGGCTACCGAATGGTCGGCGGCTTCACAAAATGCGGATATAAATTCCACCGCTGGTACGGCATGGTTTGGATGGAGAAGCTTATCGGCGAGCATCTTGAAAATCAGCCGCCGGTCATCCCGTTCCCACAGATAGGAAATGTCATCCACGAGAAGTACGGAATAGATTAAAAAATATACACGCCCCGAAAGAACTGTGCACTGTCTTTCGGGGCGCATATTTTTATGGGTTGCAGTTTCCCTTATTCTCAGCCTTGATTACCCTCAGGCCGATTGTAAAAAAATCTTATTTGATCTTTATCTGCCAGTATGCGATGTAGTCTCTCTCGTAGGTGTAGGTGATGTGGATGGTGTCACCCTTGACGACAACTGAGGGATAAGAATACTCAGCGAGACCCTTTTCGAAGGTCTTTATCTTTGTGAAGGTCTTGCCGTCATCGGTCGAAACGGAGAGGACAAGAGGAGTACGGATGCCGGGGAGACCAATGTTGTTATAAGCAAGGAAGATTCTGCCCTGATCGTCGGTGTCGAGGTCGATACCGCTGTTATTGTTGGGAAGCTTGGTGGCATAAGCGCGGCACCAAGTCTTGCCGTTATCATAAGAATCGCTGCGATAGATCTTGCCGACCTTTGTTCTTGTGAACATATGGACAGAGCCGTCAGCGGACTGCCAGAGGGTGGGCTGAATCATCGGAACCTTGAACCATGTGCAGTATTTGGAATCGACATTAGCGGTCTTTGTCCAAGTCGCGCCGTCGTCGGTGGAAATGTCAACGAATGCTCTCCACTCGCCGTCGATCTCAGTCGAAGCGGGTGCAAGAACGGTGCCGTCCTTAAGTCTGATGGGCTTATTCTTGACGGGTCCTCTGCCGCCGCTGTTGTCGCCGGGGACAAGCTCTCTGGGAGTGCTCCAGCTTCTGCCGTCGGTCGAGGTTGCGTAATAGGTCTTCCAGTAATCGGTGTCGGTGCCGACCTTGAAGTAAAGAACGACAGTGCCGTCTTCCTTCTGGAACAGAACGGGGTTCCAGTGAGCTATGTCATCAGCCGCGGAAACAACGATGGGATCGCTCCAGCCATCCTCTTCGGTGCGAACCGAGGTGTAGATCTTAACATCGCTCTTCTTCTCGGAAGAGCCGCCGAACCATGCTGCGATAACGGAGCCGTCATCGAGGGGCAGAACCGTTGAAGCGTGGCAGGAATCGGTTATCTTCTTGTCGAAGATCATTTCTTTTGTTGCGGAGACGATGATGTCATCGCTCGAACATTTAGCCATGCCTATGGATGCGAGAGCAAACATGAGGCTGATTGCGACGAGAACCGATAAAATTCTCTTGGTCATTTTACTTCCTCCTAAAAATTTCCTATATTATGCCGCGCTTCCACAACGCTCAAGAAGGTTTTGAGCGATTGAAAAGCACGTAAAAGCCGCAGGAAAACATCACTTGATCTTTATCTGCCAGTAGGCGATATAGTCTCTTTCATATGTATAAGTGATGTGGATGGTGTCGCCCTTGACAACGACTGCGGGATAAGAGTACTCCGCGAGTCCGGTCTCGAAGGTCTTTATCTTCGTGAAGGTCTTGCCGTCGTCAAGCGAAACGGCGAGGGTGAGGGGCGTTCTGATGCCGGGGATGCCGACGGGGTTATAGACGAGGAAAATTCTTCCGCTGTCGTCGGTGTCGAGGTCGATACCGCTGTTGTTGTTCGGCAGGTTGGTCGGATATGCGCTGCACCAGGTCTTGCCGCCGTCATAGGAATCGCTTCTGTAGATTTTGCCGACCTTTGTTCTTGTGAACATGTGAACCGAGCCGTCCTTCGATTCCCAAAGCGTGGGCTGGATCATCGGGGTCTTGAAGAATCCGAGGAAGGTCGAATCAATTTCGGGAGTTCTGTTCCAGGTCTTGCCGTTATCGGTCGATATGTCAACGAAGCATCTGTATTTGCCGCCGAGCTCGGTCGAGCCGGGAGCGAGTATAGTGCCGTTCTTGAGTCTGATGGGCTTGTTCTTGACGGGACCTCTGCCGCCGCTGTTGTCGCCGGGGACAAGCTCTCTGGGAGCTGCCCAGTTCTTGCCGTCGGTCGAGACGGAATAGTAGGTCTTCCAATATTCGGTGTCCTTGCCGACCTTGAAATAGAGGGTTATCGTGCCGTCGTCGTTCTGGAAGAGAACGGGGTTCCAGTGGGCGACATTCGGATCGGCGGAAACTCTGATGGGCTCGCCCCATTTTCCGTCCGTGCCGCGCACGCTTGTGAGTATCTTGACATCGTCGTCGCTCTCGGACGAGCCTGCGAACCATGCCGCAACAACTGTACCGTTGTCAAGAGGCAGAACGGTCGAAGCGTGGCAGGAGTCGGTGGGCTTTTCGGTGAATATCCATTCTTTTTCAGCAGAGACGATTATCTTTTTGGGGTTCGTTTCAACCGCTGAGGGCTTGCTGTCGTCCGGCTTGGAGGGGACGGTAGTCGAGCCGCTGTTGTCGCCCGATGCGGGCTTTGTGATGTCGGCAGCGGGGGTTGTTTTTGTGGGGCCTCTTCTGACTGAGGGCGCGGCGGAAACGGCATCGGTGCCGCTCGTCGCAGGCTCGGTCGTCTCGGGCGCGGCGGTGGTGTCATCCGCCGCAGGGGCCGTTGCCGCATCCGTCTTGATGTCGGATGCCGCGGTGGTGTCGCTGCCGTCGCTGCCGCTCTTGTCCGAAGCGCAGGCGGCAAATGACAGGATCATAAGAACTGCAATGGCTAAAGCTAAAAATCTTTTCATTTCACAAATCTCCGTAGGGTCTCGATTTTTTCCGGCTATCCGGTCCTTTAGATGTTTCGAGGCTGCGGATATTCATTACCTGCGCCATATAAGCGGTAATGGAGATCGGCAGCCACCGTTTATATCGTAACTATTATACATCGTTTCGACAGAAAAAGTCAACTTTTTTTAGTAATATTTAACTAATTTTTATCTGAAATTTCGTTAATTTTATCAATTGAATTACAAAATACAATTCTCGCACGGCAGATACACAAATTCAGGTACTTTGCATTAATATTCATACAATATATATGGTGGGGAGCGAAAACCCGCCAAAACGAAAAGAATCCGTGCCGCCGGGCGATTTTACGCTCTGCGGCACGGAAATATATTTATTTGTAGTTTCTCAGAACCTCTTTGTAGAACTCTATCGCCGCGCCGATGGCGGAGAGGTCGATGTTTTCATCTACGCTGTGGACGCTGTTGAACTGCTGCATGTTGATATCGATCGGAGCAAAGCGCAGCGTGCACGGGCAGACATCGCTCATCCAGCGGGCGTCGGTTCCGGCGGCAAGGACGAACGGGGCAACTGCGGCGTGCGGGAACACGTCTCTCGCGCAGCGGCAGACATATTTGAATGCCCTGCTGCCTGTATCAGCCGGTCGATGGAACTCGTGCCCGTCGGCGGGCTCGGTTATTTCAAGCGCATATTTCTTCGCAAGCTCTCTTATCTTCTCCATGTCGCCGACAAGATCCTCTTCGTCGATGTATCTTATCAGCGCGCTTGCAGAGCACTCGTTGTCGCGCGGGGTCTTGCCCTTCTTTGACTCGATGCTGCCGAAAACGCAGGTCGTGCCGAGCATCGCTGCCGCCTGGGAGTTTATCTTCGGCATGAGCTTTATCAGCAGCGGCTCGAAACACCATAGGTTCGCGAAGATAAGTCTCAGCGGGAAGTTCATATAGGGCAGGAGCGCCGTGAACATCTCGCGCACCTGAGCGGGCATTTTTATCGTCAGCTTCAGCGCGGAAACCTCAGCGATGAATTTTGAAACTCGGGTCACGGGATTGTCGCTGAGGGTCAGCCCTTCGGAGTCGCCCTGAACGGCGCGGACATTTATTCTGTGGTAGCCCTTTTCGTGAACAGCTATCATCGCGCACTTGCAGTCTATCCCGTCTATCGGTGCGCTGATGACCCCGCCGCCCTCGTCGATGGCGAGTTCAAATTCGATTCCCCGCTTTTCAAAATATTTCACGGCTTCGTGTATTCCGTCGCCGAAAATCTCTTCATTGTGTCCCGAGGCTATATATAAGTTGCATGCGGGTTCAAAATCCTCGGCGAGCAGCTCTTCGACTGCGGAGAGCTCCGCGAAGAGCGAAGTCTTTGTGTCGACCGTGCCGCGTCCCCAGATTTTTCCGTCGTATATCTCGCCGAACTTCCCGTGAGTCCAGTCGCCCGTCGCGGCAACAACATCGTGGTGCGACATGAGCAGTATATTCCGGCTCTCGTCGCGCCCGGGAATTTTATAGACCCAGCAGTCCTCGCTGAAATATTTTATCTCGGCGCGCTCGTGCAGCAGCGGAAACAGCTCTTTGACCGCCGCGCGCAGCTTCGCAAACTCCGTGTCGTCATATATTTCGCGGGACGAGACGGTCTGACATTTTATCATTTTCATCAGCCGTTCGCCGTTTTCTATATCCTCCTGCTCGGTTGTATAGACCGGCTTTTCGCCTATCGGCTCGGCTTTTTTCGCGGCGAGCGCGGCTCTTATCAGCAGTATACATATAAATATAACAAGAGCTGCAAGCACGGCGAGAAGTATATAAAGTCCCATATCGTTCACCCTTTCTCTTTCTGCCACTCATTTTATCATATCCGCGTATTTCATGCAACTTGACTTTTTGGCATATCAGATGATAAAATATAGATACCATGAGTGGCGCATCTATAAGATGCGGCATAATAAAAAACATAAAAAACGGAGGGATTCGGTGAGCAAAGAGGGAAATACGGGCGCGAAGATACACTGCGCCGTATGCGGACGCACGTTTGACGCGGCCGCGGATAAATGCCCGAACTGCTCGGCTCCGGCGTCGCTTTCACAGCCCGTCGCACAGCCAAGGGAAGAGAAAAGAGAGCCTGTATTCGTCTGCACGATATGCGGACATGTCCACGAGGGCAGGACTGCGCCAGACCGCTGCGAGAACTGCGGAGTCGGCGGCGAGCTGATTGAAGAGCGCCGTCCCGCGCTGACAAGAACATGGGTCTGCTCGGTCTGCGGGCTTAAAATAAAGAGCGAAAATGCGCCCGAGAAGTGCCCGAAGTGCGAGTCGCCCGCCGAGCTGTTCAAGGCTCAGAAGGACGGTATCGCGCGTATGCGCTGCTCGATATGCGGCTTTGAAATCGAGGGCGACACAGCGCCCGACCGCTGCGAAAACTGCGGCGTTGACGGGGACATGTTCGAGCCCGTGAAAAACTGACGGAGAGACTGATATGAACGTACTTGTTATAGACGGACAGGGCGGCGGAATAGGCAAGCTGCTCGTTTCCGGGATAAAAAGCGAATATCCGGACTTCTTCGTGACCGCCGTCGGCGCGAACAGCATCGCGACCTCCGCCATGCTCAAGGCGGGTGCCGATTCCGCCGCGACGGGCGAAAATGCAGTGTGTGTCGGGTGCCGCAAGGCGGATGTCATAGCGGGTCCCGTCGGCATAGTCATAGCCGATGCGCTACTCGGCGAGATAACGCCGAAGATGGCGGCGGCGATAGGGCAGAGCGACGCAAAGCGTGTACTCGTCCCTGTCAACCACTGCGACAATATAGTCGTCGGCGTCGGGGATATCCCGATGGCGAAGCTCGTTCAGTCCGCCGTGAAAGAAATCGGAAAAGGGTCTTGATTTTCGCTTGAAATGTGATATAATAATCGCGATCTCACGAAGGGATCGGGCTTTCAGAAGAGAGCGAAGATTTTTTGAAATAACGTGAAAACATTGCCGCGAGGGTAACTGCGCTTCCAGAAGGGAGTGCCGTACCCCCGCTTTTTGTTTTTTTGAAAGGGCGATCCCCATGACAAACAAGAATTCAGTGAGAATCAGAAAGATGGTCATAACCGCACTGTGCGTCGCGCTGTGTATCGTGCTGCCCATGGCGTTCCACATGGTCAAAAACGCCGGAACGATATTCCTGCCGATGCATATCCCGGTGCTGCTGTGCGGACTTATCTGCGGCTGGCAGTACGGGCTTGTGTGCGGTCTGCTCGGCCCCCTGCTCTCGTCGCTCCTGACCCAGATGCCGCCCATGGCTATCCTGCCGTCGATGATGGCGGAGCTCGCGGTCTACGGCGCAGTGACGGGTCTTATGATGTACGCGTTCAAATATAAGACTACATATCTCTCGCTCTACACGAGCCTCGTTGTCGCGCTCATCTCCGGGCGCGTCGTTTCGGGCATACTCAAAGCCCTCATCTTCTCCGCCGGAAACTATTCGTTCTCCGTCTGGGTGACTGCGTCGTTCGTCACCTGCCTGCCGGGTCTCGCTATCCAGCTCGTGATAATCCCGACCCTCGTAAAAGTTCTTGCAAAAGCTAAGCTCCTGCCGCGCAGACAGGCGCAAAAACAGGCTTGACTTTGATTTTTCTTCGGGGTATAATAATCCCATATTATAAAGGCTGTGACGAAGAACACGGATCTTTTCGGGACGATCAGAGAGGGAAATGTTTGCTGCGAGTTTCCTTCGTCCGCAGGGTCTATTCCGCTTTCGAGCCGCAGGGCGATGAGTTCTGCCGCGTGCCCGCGTTATGGGCTGAGAGTTAAACACAAGGTGGTACCGTGCTTATTGCACCCTTGGGACGGCGGGAGCCGTTTCTGAGGGTGTTTTCTATTAAATATGATGCAGGAGGATATAAAATGCTGGATCTCAGATTTGTCAGAGAAAACCCCGAAATAGTCAAAGAAAACATCAAAAAGAAGTTTCAGGATCAGAAGCTTCCGCTCGTCGACGAGGTCATTGAGCTTGACAAGCTCTGCCGCGCCGCAAAAGGCGAGGCTGATGAGCTGCGCGGCAGCCGCAACCGCCTGTCGAAGCAGATAGGCGCGCTCATGGCGCAGGGCAAGCGCGACGAGGCGGAAGAGGTGAAGTCTCAGGTCAGCGCGAACGCCGCGAGACTCGCTGAACTCGAGAAGCTCGAAGAGGAGCTCGGCGAGAAGATAAAGAAGATAATGATGGTCATCCCGAACATCATCGATCCGAGCGTGCCGATAGGACGCGACGACAGCGAGAATGTTGAAATCCAGCGCTTCGGCGAGCCCGTAGTGCCCGATTTCGAGGTTCCGTACCACACCGAGATAATGGAGAAGATGAGCGGCATCGACCTCGACTCCGCAAGAAAAGTCGCGGGCAACGGCTTCTATTACCTCATGGGTGATATTGCCAGACTCCATTCGGCAGTTATTTCATATGCGCGCGACTTCATGATCGACCGCGGATTCACTTATTGCGTGCCGCCGTTCATGATAAGAAGCGATGTCGTCACCGGCGTTATGAGCTTCGCCGAAATGGACGCGATGATGTATAAAATCGAGGGCGAGGATCTCTATCTTATCGGCACGAGCGAGCATTCTATGATAGGCAAGTTTATTGATACAATAATCCAGCCCGAGACTCTGCCCCTGACCCTCACGAGCTACTCCCCCTGCTTCCGCAAGGAGAAGGGCGCTCACGGTATAGAAGAGCGCGGCGTTTACCGCATCCACCAGTTCGAGAAGCAGGAGATGATAGTCGTCTGCGAGCCGGAGGACAGCAAGATGTGGTTCGACAGGCTCTGGCAGAACACGGTCGATTTCTTCCGCACTCTCGATATCCCGGTGCGCACCCTTGAGTGCTGCTCGGGTGACCTCGCGGATCTCAAGGTCAAGTCTATAGATGTCGAGGCTTGGTCGCCCAGACAGAAGAAGTATTTCGAGGTCGGCTCCTGCTCGAACCTCGGCGACGCACAGGCGCGCAGGCTGAAAATACGCATCAACGGCAAGGACGGCAAGCACTTTGCCCATACGCTCAACAACACCGTTGTTGCCCCGCCGAGAATGCTCATAGCGTTCCTCGAAAACAACCTCAATGCCGACGGCAGCGTCAATATTCCCGAAGCCCTCAGACCGTATATGGGCGGCAAGGAGAAAATAGGCGGCTGAGAATAACAGCATATAAAATCAAAGCCATAATTCACTCTTCAAAGTGGATTATGGCTTTTTGCTGTTTGGTGCGGGCGCGCAGTGGAGCTGTTTTTTTACAGCGCATAAGCGGATAATGAAAAGCTTGAGTATTTATAATAAATGTGCTAAAATCGAGATATCAAAAAAGATATAATGGGGTGGCAACATGAAGACTGGAAAAAGAAAAAATACTGCCGTTAAATGGATAATCGGAATATTGGCAGCCGCAGTGGCGGCGGTGCTTATATTTATTTTGTCTATATTCGCAATAGACCCGATGTTCCATTATCATGCTCCGCTGAAGTTTCTGTCGTATCCGCTTGTCAACGAGCGCTACCAGAATAACGGAATAGTCAAGCACTTCGACTATGATTCGATTATCACCGGAACATCAATGACGGAAAATTTTAAGACGAGCGAGGCTCAAGAACTTTTCGGTTCTGATTTTATAAAGGTCGCGTTCTCCGGTGGTGGCTATATTGAAATAGGCGATACTCTCAAAGCGGCATACGATTCCGGACATGACATTAAATATGTCATATGGGGTCTTGACTATGACAAGATGATCTACGGCAAGAATTACCGCAATATGGACAATGGTGAGATTCCGGACTATCTATATAACAACAATGCTATTGACGATATAAAATATTTCTTTGACCCAATCGTTATCAGGCTTACCGGAAGTGTTGTAAAGTCTACCGTTATTGGAAGAGTGCAACTTCGTTTGATGTTTATGCTAACTGGAGCGCCGACTATGAATACGGGCGCGACGAGGTTATAAAGTCGTGCGAGCTCAACGCCTCTGCGAGCAAGATGCAGCAGCTGACCGATGCCGACCGCGCCGTTGTAACGGAAAATCTGAACGAGAATGTTATCAGTATTGTTAAAGCGCATCCCGAGACCACATTCTATTTCTTCTATCCACCTTACAGCATAGCGCACTGGGGCATGGAGATAAATAACGGCCAGCTCGACAGGACGCTCGGAGCGGAAAATCTGATAACAAAAGAGCTTTTGAAATATGACAATGTCAGGCTGTATTCATTCCGCGGCAACTCCGAGCTCATATGCAACCTCGATAACTACAAGGACGCAAAGCACTACGGCGAATGGGTGAACTCGCAGATGCTGCAGTGGATGAAGAATGACGAATACCGTATCACAGAAGAGAATCTCGCCGAATACGAAAAGAACGCCGACGATTTGATAAAATCTTATGATTACGACCAACTCTTCAAATGACGGCGAATATCAACAAACATATTTTATAAAAGAGCCTGCGGACAGCGGGCTCTTTTGCTTTTACACGGATTTTACTTTCGCTTTACCAAAAGTCGGTTGATGCTTCGGCTTCTTGCGGGTTAAACTGATAACGGAAGGGAGAAACCGGGCATATAAACCAACGAAAACGCACGCGCCCGGTCGGTAAAGTTATGAAAGAAACCAATGCCGTCAAGAAGGGCGGAAGCTTTTTTGAAAAGCACGCAGAGATATGGAAATTCATAAAATTCACTTTTGCAGGCGCATCCTCGTCGCTGATAGAGCTCGGGGTGTTCGCTCTGCTCCAGTATGTCGTGTTCAAGTCCCTCAACGATGTCCCCGTGACGGACAGCCCCGTTCTCGCGTTCCTCGGCGTCGAGTATAAGGGCTATATGTATTCGTATTTCATCTCGACCGTCGTCGGCTACGCGATAGCGTTCGTCATGAACAGAAAGATAACTTTCAAGGCGGACGCGAATCCGCTGCTCTCGACTGTTTTGTATGCGATAATGGTCGTGTGTACGATTATTTTCAACACCTGGTTTGGCGCATTCCTCGGCACGCTCATCAAGAACAGCGGCCGCAGCAACGCGCTCATCGAGCTGCTGACAAAGGTCGTCGTTATGACCGTGCCGACCCTCTGGACATATCCGCTCAACAGGTTCGTTATCCACAGAAAGAAAAAGCCCGTTGCAGAACAGGGGGAGTGAATATGCGCTTCAACTCCGGCGGAAAATTTAAAATAATGCAGATAACCGATATTCAGGAAATACCGGATGTGTCGCCCGATACGATAAAGCTCATCAATGCGGCTCTCGAAGAAGAGAAGCCCGATCTCGTCGTGCTCACCGGCGATCAGATAAAGGGCTACGGAGTCTCGTATAAGGGCAAGGGCGACGCGCTCATAGAAAGCGTCGCCGAGACTGTCGGCAAGCTGCTGAAACCCGTGACCGACAGGCATATCCCGTTCGCCGTCACTTTCGGCAACCACGACAGGCAGGTCGGGATAAGCAACAAAGACCAGTTTGAAAAGATATACAAAGCCCTGCCCGGATGCGTGGGCGAGCAGGCGGAGGGCATCGACGGAGGCGGAACATATAATATACCGATCTTGTCCTCCGACGGCGAACGTACTGCGTTTAATCTCTATCTTTTCGACAGCGGAACTGACGCAAAGGGCGGCGGATACGAGCCGTTTGACCCGCAGATAATAGACTGGTACAGGAAAAAGCGCGACGAGCTGAAAGTCCAAAACGGAGACTACATTCCGTCCCTTGTTTTCCAGCACATACCGATGTTCGAACACTACAATGTTCTCAAAAGAGTCGATAAGCACGAAAAAGGCGCGATACCGGCGTTCAGAATACACAAGGGCGAACATTATAAAATAGACGAAACCAAGTGCGTCGAGGGTTCTGTATTATTAGAGCCGCCGTCGATACCGGATATCAATACCGGCGAGTTCGAGGCGCTCAGCGAAAAGGGCGATGTGCTAGGTGTATATGTCGGTCACGACCACAAAAATTCTTATGTCGGAAAGGTCGGCAATATCGATGTCGGCTTCACTCAGTCGGCGGGTTTCAATGTTTACGGCAACGGAAAACAGCGCGGCGTGCGCTGCTTTGTCCTCGACGAGAACGATCCGCGCAATTATAAGACATATACCAAGACATATGAGCAGCTCTGCGACGGCAAGCTCAACACGCCGATAAAAGACGCGATATGGCGCGTAGTCCCCACGACCGTGGACATGGCAAAAACGATGATAGCAAAGGCGCTTGCCGCTATTGCGGCAGTTGTCGCGCTGATAGTCATCGCCGTCAAATTTCTTTAAACAGACAACTTCTATTTTCATCATGACTCTTCTGCGAAGCCCCGGGGAAACATCCTCCCGGGGCTTTGCACATTAAAAAAGACTGCCGCAAGGGCAGCCTTTAATATTATTTATCTTTTTGCGCCGGAGACCACAAATTTTTCATCATCCGAAACGGCGACATCAACATCAAAGTACGGCGCGAACACTGCTGATAATTCCTCGGCAGTCAGCATCTCGCGCGAGACGCTTTCAGCCCTGCCCTTGTGGTGCATGCGCAGCGCGTCAAGGCTCATGCCGTGCGCCACGGTCAGCCGTCCGCCGCTTTTAAGCCAATGTGACAGCCGCTCAACGAGCCTCTCCGGGCTTTCAAAATGCGGGAAAGCGTTATAAACAACACAGCAGTCGCACAGGCGCTCAACGGGAATCTCCTCAACATCGCCGCAGATCACCTCGACTCTCTGGTCGTGCATCTTCGATGCGGCTATCCGCGCCATCTGAGCCGAAATATCAACGCCGATAACGCGCTCCGCGCCGCGCGCGAGGTAATACGGGAACATGACCCCCGTGCCGCAGGCAACGTCGAGCACGACGGAGTTTTCTTTCACTCCGGCGGCGTCAAGTATGAAATTTATCTTTTCGTCGCTCTTTATCATGTTGGCGTCCCACTCGGGCGCCATGCGGTCAAAGAACGCGGCTATCTCTTTTTTGTTCATGCATCAGTCTCCCGAAATTTATGCTCATATGATACCACAAGACTGCGCGATTATCAATATCGGTGTGGGATAAAAATGCCTGCGGAATTGGCGATACGGAGCGGTGATTTTTTGAACGGGCGCCGGCGTGCGAAAACAGATACAGCGGCAAATTAGGGGGTTGCTATGGCTTAAGCGATAGAGAACTCTCAATCTATAAAACAACGCTTTACACCCCGCAATCAATCCCGTAAAATTAAAAAGGACTGCCAAACGGCAGTCCCTCTTGAGAAACTATCAATAATCCGTAACTCTTATCGTCGAGATGATCTCGGCGCCGAGAAGAGTTTCGAGCTTTGTGCGCAGCTCGCGCTCCGAGGCGACGGGGGTGACAAAGGCGAACTCGTCCTCCGGCGCGCCGGCGCGCTTGAGGAGCTTTATCTCGCCGAAAGTCTTCTCCGCCGAGGATATGACCTGCTGCTTTTGCTGAGCGCGTGCCCTGACATAGAGCGCCGTGGGCATGTCGAGATAGTCGGAGACATAGCCCTCTTCGCTGTCCGCCCAGCCGAAGAATTTCTGCTTGTTCTCATGGCGCGCGCAGTCAATGACATCGCCGACGACCGCGCTTGCGGTGGGCAGCTTGCCTGCGCCTCTGCCGTAGAATACGACATCGCCTATCGCGTCGCCGCGCACGAGAATTGCGTTGAAAACATCGTCAACGCTCGCAAGCTGGCTGTGATGATCGACGAATGCGGGGCTGACTATCGCATAGATGTGCTTGCCGTCCTCGCTCTTGCGCGCTCTGCCGAGAAGCTTTATAACTCCGCCCCAGTCCTTGGCGTATTCGACATCCTCGAGTGTTATCTCGGTTATGCCCTCGGTGTGAACCTGGTCGGGATAGACATGCTTGCCGAAGCACAGGGACGCGAGGATGCATACCTTGCGGCAGGCGTCGAAGCCGAGAATATCCGCCGAGGGGTCGCGCTCGGCGTAGCCGTTGTCCTGCGCGAGCTTGAGCGCGTCTTCAAACGCCATGCCGTCGTTTATCATGCGGGTGAGAATAAAATTCGTCGTGCCGTTGAGAATGCCCGCGAATTCGTTTATCTCGTTTGCGGCGAGGCACTGGCTTATCGGTCTGATTATCGGTATTCCGCCGCCGACCGACGCTTCAAAGAGGAAATTTACATTGTGCTCTGCGGCGTATCCGAGCAGCTCGCAGCCCTTCGCCGCGACAAGCTCTTTGTTCGAGGTCACAACGCTCTTGCCCGCCTTGAGGCAGGCGGAGACGAACTCATACGCCGGATGAAGCCCGCCCATCGTCTCGACAACGACCTTTACCTCGGGGTCGTTGAGGATGATGTCAAAATCTTTTATAAAAAGCTTCTCATTCGGGTCGCCCGGGAAATCCTTGCGGTCGAGAATATATTTTATCTCAAGCTCCGACTGCGTGCTCTTGCGCACGATGCTGTCGTGATTTTTGTTGATGACTTCGGCAACGCCGCTTCCGACAACGCCGTAGCCCATTATCGCTATATACATGATAACTGTCTCCCCACTGTCATTGATTTTTATTATTTTATCACAAACAGCCCCGGCGATAAAGCCCCAAAGGAAAACTTTCTTACATTTTTATGAAGTATTTTTCAAACTCATTGAGTTTTAAGATAAAATAGTATAATATATAATAAATTATGCTGTTTTGTCATTGGACGCAGGAAAAAAACGGTTGAAAGAAGAGGTGCAGAAAATGTCCCCTGCCACTGTGGAAAAGAGAAGAGCCGTACTTATCAATGTCGCATATATCGCGCTCGTGCTCGGCGCGTTTTATCTGTTCATGAAATATGCATTCTGGACAGTCGCCCCGTTCTTGTTCGCATTCTTGGTCGCCGCCGCGCTCCAGCGCCCGACCAACTTTTTATCGAAGAAAACCCATATCAAAAAGGGAATTGTCTCGGTTATCGCGGTGCTGCTGATAATCGCGCTGCTGATAACAATAGTTGCCCTGACCGGCGCAAGGGTTGTGTCCGAGGTCAAGGGACTCGCCTCGACACTCACCGAGTGGCTCAAGAAGCTGCCGGATTATGTAAAAAGCTGGGAGGCTTCGCTCTATCGCTTCGCCGAGCGTCTGCCGGACGGACTTCAAAGCTCAGCCGAGGATGCGATAAAATCATTCTCGGACAAGCTCCTGCTATCATCAGAAGAGCGTGCGGCTCAGCGCGCGCAGGGCGGCGAGCAGAACTCCAATATCAATCTTTTGTCTATCCTCAAGACTCCGCTCAGCGGCGTCTGGTCAACCGCGAAACAGATTCCGAGTATTTTGGTCGGCGTGCTCCTGTTTATTATCGCCGCCTGCTTCATGACCGCCGGATATGACGGAATAGTCGGCTTCATCAAGAATCAGCTGACCCCGCAGAAGCGCAGAACGCTCTCGAAAACTAAACAAATCGTGTTCTCGTCCATGGGCAAACTCGTCAAGTCCTATGCGCTGATAATGCTCATAACTTTTGCTGAGATGTCGATAGGTCTTAGCGTGCTGAAAGTCATCGGCGCGTACAAGAGCGGATATATATTTATTATCGCAATAATAACCGCAATAGTCGATATCCTGCCCGTGCTCGGCACAGGTACGGTCGTTATTCCGTGGGCGGTGTTCTCGCTGATAAACGGCAGCTACGGACTCGGAATCGGACTCATTGTCATATATGCCTGCATAACTGTCATACGCCAGATAATCGAGCCGAAGATAGTCGCGAGCAACCTCGGCATCCCGCCGATAGTCAGCATCATGGGCATGTATATCGGACTCCAGCTCTTCGGCTTCATCGGAATATTTATTATGCCGATAGTTATAACCGTGCTCAAGGTGCTCAACGACGACGGCGTTATCCATATCTGGCGCAGCTCGAAGAAATCCGTTGAGGCGGACGCCGCGGCAGTCCAGCCGGAGGATGTTTCAGCCGAAGAGGAGAATCAGGAGACCGACGGCGAGCCGAAAGAGTAATTTGTTGACTTTTGGGCTTCTTGTGTTATAATTGAACTGTAGTACAAAATTGTTCGCAAGCACAATTCGGATTTTATCGTGAAAGGACGGTTTTCATGGATATTTTACAGGCAAAAAAAGAAGTTATCGCAGCCGGTCTGCGCCTTGTCGAAAAGGGACTCATCGCGAGAACATGGGGCAATGTCAGCTGCCGCGTTGACGAGAACAGCTTTGTCATAACCCCGAGCGGAAAGCCCTATGAGGGACTGACCCCCGACGATATCGTCGAGGTCAAGATCGACACCTTGAGCTACGAGGGCAATGTCAAGCCCTCCTCCGAAAAGGGCGTTCATGCCGAGGTCTACAAGGCTCATCCCGAGGCGGGCTTTGTTATTCACACCCATCAGAAGTTCGCTTCCATTATAAGCGCGACCATGCAGGGCATCCCGACGCTCAGCGAAAAAGGCCGCAAAGTTATAGGTGACAAGGTTCTGCTCGGCGCATACGGTCTTCCCGGCACAAAGAAGCTCAAAAAGGGCGTCGCCGCCGCTATCGCTGCCGACATGGACAGCAAGGCAGTTATCATGGCGCACCACGGCGCTGTCTGCTACGGCAAGGACAGCGAGGAGGCGTTCAACGTCGCCGCCACGCTCGAGCGCGAGAGCGCACTTTATGTTCTCGACCTTTTTGACAGAAAGTTCGGCGAAAAAATTGCCGACTTGAGCGAAATGTGTGTTTCCTGGGCACAAAAACACGGAAAAACTATTGTAAAGCATGACGAAACCTGTTATAATAACTCGTACAGAGACGCAAGCGGAAAGATAGTATTCTACGCTGCGGGCGACAAGGAGCATACCGTCACCGTCGATCCCGCAACTTCAGCGGTCAGCGGCGAGGGCGAGATCCCGACGGCAGACCTCCATCGCGCCATATATGCTTCACGCGAGGATATTAATGCTATTCTTTATTCCCAGGCTCCCGAGGTGCTCGCAGTTGCCGCTATGGGCAAGACTGTTAAACCTCAGCTTGATGACAGCGCCCAGATAATCGGCGTGAGCCTCAAGTGCGCGAAGAATTCGCCCAAGAAGGTCGTCAAGGCGCTCAAGGGTCGCCACTGCGTTCTCGTCAAGGACGGCGGCGCGCTCTGCTGCGGCTCGAATGAGAGCAACGCGGGTGCGGTCGAGATGATCACAGAGAAGAGCTGCCTTACCTACATAGGCGCCGGCCTCTTCGGTAAGTGCAAGCCGATCAATCCTATCGAGAGCCTGCTCATGAGAGTTATCTATCTCAAGAAATACTCGAAGCAGGCCGAATAAATCAGACACCTACCATCTTCTTGCCCCCGTTTTATACAAAGAAAATCCCGACCTTAACCGGTCGGGATTTTCTTTTGTGCGATAAAATAACCACCGTCCGCGACGGTGGTTACAGTCTGTCGAAAAAGTCTGTCATTGCACGGACTCAAGGCGCCCCTGTGTAAGGGGAGCTGTCACGGCTAAGCCGTGACTGAGGGGTTGTTGTAATGAAAGTTCAAAATACTCAGCATTTTGAAAATTTTTCCCTTATTCAGAACAATCCCTCCGGCGCT
>ENA-ORSG01000154-ORSG01000154.1-human-gut-metagenome-genome-assembly--contig:-NODE-154-length-77212-cov-116.582812_pt1 | contig 77212 bp, 62 predicted proteins | sample MGYA00242189_ERZ509156 | MGnify/ENA primary metagenome ERZ509156 (study PRJEB26280, sample SAMEA2338666) | human gut metagenome | biome: human gut; feature: human-associated habitat; material: faeces...
AAAATGTTCCGCTATCGCATGGTATCGCACGCTATCGCACACCTGATAAATCGGGATTTCGTATCTTTGCATCGTGATTCAGAAAGCGCGCAAAATCACTTGCCCAGTTGGAGAAAAATATCTCCCTAATTGGGAAAATAAAAAAGAAAATGAAACCAAGACTCCAAGCCTCGAAACGAGTCGTTTCGCTAGCGAAACTTAGCAGGGGGCAGAAAAAAATCATGAACCAGAACATGAAGGCATTCATCAGGTATCTCATCGTGGCGATCTGCTCAGCCATCGTCACCTTCCTATCCAGCTCCTGCACGGCAGGACTCGTAATCGGAAAGAACCAGCGGCAACATCAGGAGAACAACATCTCCACCAAAGTAGATTCTACCTACTACGTGCCAACCATTACCATCCGGTAGTTTTAGAGTTAACAGTTGATAGTTTATAACAATTTAAAATTCAAAAGATTATGGCAATTAATTTGAAAGCAAAGGAGACCCTTATCCAAGTAGGCGAAATGAAGGGTCAGTACAGATTTATCCTCGGTACCGAACTTTACAACAAGCTCTCAGAGAGCAAGGTTATCAAGGAGGCTGCTATCAGAAGCGGCGTTAGCGTGGGCGTGATGCAGGTTTGCTGGGATGCAGCAGGCGAGGTTATCAAGGCGTGGTGTACCGAAGGCCATTCCGTAGCCGTTCCGGGATTGGGAACCATGCGATTCGGCGTAAGAGCCAAGAGTGTGCCTACCGTAGGCGAAGTGGCTACCAGTCTGATTACCAACCGCCGTGTAATCTTCACCCCAAGCGTTGACATCAAGCGCGAGCTGCAGGAAACCTCCATCCAGATTACCTGTTACGACCGCAACGGCAAGGTGGTGAAAAACGTTACTTCCGACGATAAGGGCGATGTGGAAGACCCAGACAACACCCCAGGTGGTGGCGGCGGTTCGGATAACACCCCGGGCGGCGGAAATACCGAAGGCGGCGGAACCACCGGCGGTAATGAGGGAGACGGTTTGGAGTAAGCGAACTCCCCGAAAAACCGAACAGGAATCCCTGATTTTACCATAATAAAAAAGAGCCCCTGATGCAAGGAAACGAGCATCGGGGGCTTTTATTTTGATATCAAAAATCCTTAGTAAGGAAAAAGGAGCGGAAGAACGAAGGTCATCAAGCGATTTGCCCTGCTTTTTTTTCTTACCGCTCTGCTTTTTGCTGAGGAAGATTTTGCTGAGCGGTAAGCGCCACGATGTCGGCCCTCACCCTGCCCCAGATGAACAGGGCTACCGTAATAACCAATATGATAAGTGTTGTTGTCATGTGCTTTTTTTGGCTGCAAATATACGGAAATAAAGTGAGAATTAAGAACTTTGTGGGAAGAAAAATGAAGAAAAATCTTGCATAATACAGAGATTTATGCTAACTTTGCAAACAAAAAAAGTTAGCAACATGACAAAGAAAGGCAAACATACCGTATTATTTATCTGCCTGGGCAACATCTGCCGCTCTCCGGCAGCCGAGGGAATCATGAAGAGTCTTGTAGAAAAAGCAGGGCTTCAAGAGGAGTTTGAAATCGATTCTGCGGGCATCGGGAGCTGGCACATAGGTCAGTTGCCCGACAGCCGCATGCGCAAATGCGGCGCCGAGCATGGCTACAATTTCAACAGCCATGCCCGCCAGTTTCAGAAGTCAGACTTCGCCCGTTTCGAAACCATCGTGGTAATGGACAACGAAAACTACCGTGCCATTACCTCCATGGCTTCTTCAGAGTCTGATAGGAAGAAAGTAGTGCGCATGGCCGATTTCCTGACCCATCATCGCGAATACACCACCGTTCCCGATCCCTATTATGGCGACTATAGCGACTTCGAGCTCGTCATCACGCTTCTCGAAGATGCCTGCCAGGGATTGCTGGACAGCATTATCGGGGAAGGGTAAAAAGTATAAATTCCTATGCAGTTTGTTTTTTTAGAGAAATAAATCAATAAAAGTGCTATTGTTTCGCTAAAACTTTGTATCTTTGCAAATAGATTTGTTAAAGCAATAAGATTATATTAAATTATGCCTAAAGTACTTCTCTATATAACTGCCAAAATAATATGGAACTTTCTGTTTTACAATACAGATTTCCATGAAAACAGAGCTCATGTTCATGTGGGTAAACGAGGGACAGAAGAACTCTGCAAAATTTGGTTAGAGCCAAATATAGAATTGGCAAAACAAGGTGACTTAACAGATAAGCAGGTCAAAGAAGTGATTAAGATAGCAGAAAAATACCAATCTAAATTACTTCATCAATGGAAGCAGTTCAAGAAAGGTAAAACAATAAAAATCATTAAAATAAAAGAGTAAGAATATGTATCAGAAAGAAGGTTATTGGGATGTGAAGCCAAAGATAAAGGCTTTATCCTTTCCCAAAAGAGGTAAGTTTGAAGTTACCCTGCAAGATGGCCGTTCCATAACGATGCCTATCTCTGCATTCCCAAGCATGAAAAAAGTCCCAGTAAAAGAAAGAAACAACTGGTATCTCATGGGGGGTGGCTTTACTTGGGATTCTTGTCCAGAAGTAATCCATATTGAACAGATTTTGGGCAACTATGCAAATTATGCCCACGAGCAAAATGCCTGAAACAGAATTATAAATATTGGGAGTATTCAGCAAATGAAAAAAATGCTGATGATACTCCCTTTTTCTTTTTATACCGTAATCTCGCCCGAGCCATAGCAACGATGATGATGCTCATCATAAACTACACAGAACTGGCCGGGAGCCACACCATGAATCGCTTCTTCTGAATGAATCATCCAGCGGCCGTCTTCCAGTTTTTCTATCGTAGCAGGATGATACTCCGGCGTATGACGAATCTTGAAAGTTACCTTCTGCATCGCAACCTCGCGTGTGAGGAAATGGAAATCATGAAGAGGAAAATCCTTCTTGTATGCCGACTGCGGATCATAACCATGACTCACATACAGAATATTGTTCTCTACATCCTTCTTAATCACGAACCAGGGACCGCCGCCAAAGCCCAAGCCCTTGCGCTGGCCGATGGTATGAAACCACAAACCCTTGTGCTCGCCTATGCGCTTGCCCGTTTCCATCTCTATGACATCGCCCGGTTTTTCGCCCAGATAACGGCGGATATAATCATTATAATTTATCTGTCCCAGGAAGCAGATTCCCTGGCTGTCCTTGCGCTTGGCATTTATCAGATGCTCCTCTTCGGCTATCTCGCGAACCTCATTCTTGATATGATGGCCGATAGGGAAAATCGCTTTTTTCAATTGCCAGCTCTCTATCTGAGCCAGAAAATCGGTCTGGTCTTTTACAGGATCAGGACTCGTGACAAGCCATTTGTCGCCATTTTCATCCGTTTCGGTCTGCGCATAATGCCCCGTGGCGATGAGGTCGTAGTTGTGACCCATCTTCTCATCGAAGGCGCCAAACTTAATCAGGCGGTTGCACATCACGTCCGGATTAGGCGTAAAACCTGCCTTCACCTTCTCCATCGTATAACGGGTTACCTCGTTCCAATATTCATGATGGCAGTCAACCACTTGCAGCTTGCACCCATACTTTCTAGCCACAGCCGTAGCCATCTCCAGGTCCTCCTCCGAAGAGCAGTCCCACTCCTCTTTCTCCTCAGGACCAATCTTGATGTAGAAGCAATCAGGATGCAGGCCCAGCTGGGCAAACTCCCAAACCACAACCGAACTGTCGACGCCTCCCGAAAGGAGCACGGCAATTCTCTTATCCTTTATTTCGTCAATATTCAGCATATTCTTTCCTGTTTATAATAATCCGGTTGCAAAATTACGAAAAAAAACTGATATAATGAGCAAAGAAAGGGCTAGAAATGCATGAGAAAGAGAAAAGAAAAGCCCGCAAAGCCTATTTTCGCTATAGAAAACACTTATAGCCGCATTCGTAGCTTTTAAACATAAAACGAGTTTTGCTTTCGTTTTTATCTATACCTTTGCAATCGATTTCAGAAATCGATAAGAAAGAATGTTTTTGAAAATTCAGTATTTACATTAATAGATAAAGAAAAATGGAGATTTTAAAAAATCTATTTTATGGCTTCCCAGACCTTTGGGGAGGCGGAGTAGCCCACTCTGTGATGATTCTTTCGCTGGTCATCGCCTTGGGTTTGTGTTTAGGTAAGCTCAGAGTAAAAGGTGTTTCTCTGGGCTTGGCTTGGATTCTGTTCATCGGTCTTATCTTTGGACATTTCTCTCTCAACCTTGACGAGCATCTGCTCCACTTCCTCAAGGAATTTGGCTTGATCCTCTTTGTCTACTCTATCGGTCTGGAGGTAGGTCCGGGCTTCTTCGCTTCGTTCAAGAACGGCGGCAAGAGTCTCAACCTGCTCAGCATGATCGTAGTGGCCCTGAGTATCATTACTACCTTAGTCATCTTCTTATGTTCGGGAACATCCATTACCTCTATGGCCGGTATCCTTTCGGGTGCCGTAACCAATACTCCTGGATTGGGTGCAGCCCAGCAGGCATTCAGCGACCTGCGCCACATCGACGCCCCATCCATCGCAGCCGGCTATGCCATCGCCTATCCTATGGGTGTGCTCGGCGTTATCCTCAGCTTCATTATATTAAGGTTCGCGCTACGTATAGACAAGCAGAAGGAAGAGGATGAAGCTAAGCGAGGCAAGGGGCATCTTGAAGCGATGACCCTGAACACCTTCGCCGTAAAGGTTTCTAACCAGATGGTTTTCAAAGATACCGTCAAGCAGATCCGCTATCTGCTGAAGCGCGACTTCATGGTTTCCAAGATTATCCGTAACAACGGTGAACGCCAGGACGAGGTGGTTAACGGACAGACCGTGATAGAAGAGGGCGACATTCTGCAGATTGTGGCTCATCCTACCGTAGAAGAACCTATCATCGCCCTGCTCGGCGAGAAGGTTGACGTAAAGGACGAGGAATTCAGCAGCGAGCTCATCAACCGCCGAATCCTGATTACCAAACCGGGCATCAACGGCAAGAGCATCAGCCAGTTGCAGATTAGAAGCAACCTTGGCGCCAACATTACCCGCGTAAACAGAAATGGTGTAGACCTCATCGCGACCCCAGACCTGAAACTCCAGTTGGGCGACCGCGTAACCGTAGTGGGCAAGGAACTAGCCATCGCTCATACCGAGAAGGTGCTGGGTAACCAGATGAAGCGTCTGAACTATCCTAACCTCATCCCAATCTTCCTGGGTATCATGCTGGGTTGTATCGTAGCCAACATTCCGTTCTTCATCCCAGGCATCAACGAGAATCTGCGTCTCGGACTTACCGGCGGCCCATTGGTAGTAGCCATTCTGATAGGTTATTTCGGACCGAAATACAACCTCGTTACCTACAATACCATTTCAGCCAACCTGATGCTTCGCGAAATCGGAATCTGCATCTTCCTGGCTTGCGTGGGTCTCGGCACAGGCGAACAGTTTATCCAGACCGTAGCATCAGAAAGCGGACTGACCTGGATACTCTACGGCATCGCCATCACCATGATACCAATCATTCTGGGCGGCATCATCGGCAAGCTCGTGTTCCACATCAATTATTATACATTACTCGGCGTATTGGCAGGTACCAACACCAACCCTTCTGCCCTGGCTTACGTACGTGAGCAGACTTCGGCAGATGCGCCAACAGTAGGCTATGCGAATGTATATCCATTCGCCATGTTCCTCAGAATTGTAACCATTCAGATTATTATTTTTGTATTTGGATAAACATATATGACAGAAAAAGAATTGAAAACCTGCGCTTGCGTAGAGGACAACTGCAAGGAAATAGCAGAATCAGAACTCAGAAGAAAACTCGACTTACTATTACGTACCGGTAGCATTCTCATGGAGAGTGCTGCCGACACATCCCGCATCATGCGAACCATGAAGCGTGCAGCAGCTTTCCTCGGGCTCGACGAGCGATACATGCACCTTTACATCAACTGGAACGTGCTGATGGTAAACTATAGCGACGAGGAGCATTCCTTCTCCAAGTTCCAGAGATGCGAGAAGCACGGCATCAACCTCACCTCTATTTCCCAGGTAAGTAAGCTCACCTGGAAGGCCATCAAGGATAACTATTCGCTCGAACAGTATGAGCAGGCTCTGAACGACATCAAGGCCACCCCACGCAGCTTTACCCCTTGGCAGGTAGCCATCGGCGGCGGTTTTGCCTGCGGCGGATTCTGCATCCAGTTCGGTTGCGACTGGCCAGCCTTCTTCTTCTGTTCGCTTGCAGCCATTCTGGGTTTCCGCCTGAGAATGTTTTTGCCAACCAAGGGCTGCAACAACTATGTAGCCATCGGCATTTCGGCTTTCGTAGCCACTCTGATAGCCTGGTTGACCTCATTTCTTTCGCTCAACCCATCGATTGCCGAAGCGCTTCCAGCCTTCATGCATTCAGATACCCCTTGGCATCCGCTGATGGCGTGTGCCCTCTTCATCGTGCCGGGAGTTCCACTCATCAACTTTGTAAGCGATATGCTCGACGGATATATTGAGGTGGGAATGGTTCGTGCCCTGAACACCCTGCTGATGATCTTCGCGATGGCGTTCGGTATCGCCTTCGCCATCCAGGTTTGCCATATCGACAACTTCGTGAAGGATCTTACGATGACTCCTCATCACGAATACTGGGAGTTTGCCATCGCAGCTGCCGTATCGGCCATGGGCTTCTCTACCATCTTCAGCATACCTCGCCGTCTGTTGCCGGTTGTAGCTGTGGGCGGTATCATCGCCGTTTGCTTCCGCAATTTCGTCAACCTGGGTCCATCTAACGGCAACATCGGTCTCGACATGGGTCTGAGCATCGGTTCGCTTGCCGGTTCTGCGCTCATCAGCATCATCGTGATCAAGGCGCGCCATTGGTTCCATACCCCTCACCAATGCATCACCATTCCTAGCGTTATCCCAATGGTACCGGGAGTTCTGATGTATCGTGCCCTCTTTGCCTTCATCGACATGCATGGCGTAGTAGGCGAAGTAACCGTAGGTATGAACAACCTCATCAAGGCCTCGCTCGCCATCATCTGCATCGCCCTGGGTGTTGCAATTCCAAACGTATTCTTCCGCCGCTTCATCGCTGACAACCGCAAGCGCAAGCTGCTGGATATGCTGGTAGAAAGAAAGAAGAAGAATGGCGAATTCGTAGATTTGCACGAAGTAGAAATCAAATAATCATCTGGTTGGTAATCTGATTTTCATCGGATGATAACCGGATAAAAAGAAGTAGAGATGCGATAAAACATCATTTTATTCTTCAAAAAAAGAGGATATTAAAATAAATGTTTTATCTTTGCACCCAAATTTAGCTATCGGTTATTTCTATAGCCGATAGCTTCAACAAAGGAACAATATGGAAATACGACAACTGAAATATTTCTTGAAGGTAGCCGAGACGCTCAACTTCTCAGAAGCTTCGCGCAAGTTATACATCACCCAGAGCACCCTCTCACAGCAGATTTCGCATCTGGAACAGGAGATTGGTCTGCCTCTCTTCGAGCGCAATTCTCATGAGGTTTACCTCACAGAGGCGGGCAAGGAATTGAGACCTTACGCCCAAAATGCGGTCAATTCTGCCGAAGCCTGTGTAGACCACATGAACGATCTGAAGGAAATGCTTACAGGCGAACTGAACATCGGCGTAACGTTCTCCTTCAGCAACATCATGTCCGAGACGCTCATCGCCTTTCTCCACGCCTATCCTCATGTAAAGCTCAACATCCAATACCGCACCATGCAGGAACTGATGGACGGACTGAAGAAGCGCGAACTCGACCTCGTTCTGGCTTTCAAGCCTCTGAAGAACGAGAAAGCGGTAGACAGCCGAGCTATTTTCAGCAACCGTCTTGCCGCCATCGTGAACGTGAATCATCCGCTGGCGCGCCTTTCATCGGTCAAGCTTTCCGATCTGGAGCGCTACGACCTCATCCTTCCTTGCAAGGGTCTGCAGGCACGCAACGCCTTTGATCACATGGTAGAGGGCAAAGATTTGAACTACAAGATTATGGTAGAGGTGAATAATGTAAACATCATCTTCGACCTTCTGAGCCGCAGCAATCTGGTGACCATTCTCTCCGAATCGACCACCATCCTGCAGAACGGCATGAAGGCGATTCCTATCGATGCTGCCGACAACGAAATGGATGGCTGCATCCACATTCTGAAAGATGCTTACATGAAAAACTCAGCCCAGGAGTTCATCAGCATGCTGAGCCAGAACACCAGCATCCTCGCCAACTTTGCGCTGAAGGATATCCTGAGATAATCATCTTAACACCTGGCGGCTTGCGAGCCTATTTGCTTGCGGCTAGAACAGATAAAAAATCCTCGTTCGAGTTCTTTTTCGAGCGAGGATTTTTTCTTCTTTTTACCCTTTCTTTCTTGCGATGATAATCGTTACGCCAGCCAGGATAGCGAGGATGCCTATCGCCAGCTGCAGAGAGAAACTCTCGCCGAAGATGCATACTCCGATGATGACGGCTGTTACCGGCTCCAAGGCTCCCATGATGGCGGCTGGAGTACTGCCGATAAGATTGATGGAAACCGTCATGAAGAAGAGCGACAATACCGTTGGCAACAAAGCCAGCTGGGCAGCACAGAGCCATTGTTTAGGCGTTTGAAGCATCAGTATCGGCTCGCCTGCAATAAACGAATAGACAAACATCGTAAGCAGTCCGAAGACTAATATATAAAAGGTAAACTTGATGTTCGACATGCCCGGATTCTTCCATTGGTTGATGGAGATGATGTAAAGGGCATAGAGCAGGGATGAACACATGACGAGGGCAAAACCCGCCGTGCTCAACTTATCGTTTCCATCGCCCTGATAGAGCAATCCTACTCCCGATACCGCCAGAAGAATGGCAAGCGAGGTAGACCACGTTACCTTCTCGTGGAAGAAGACCGTCATCAGGATGGCTGTCATAATAGGATAAACGAAAAGGATGGTGCTGGCAATACCTGCCGCCATATAATGGAAACTGACATAAAGCGTAGCTGATGAGAGCGAAAACATGCAGCCCAGCACGCCAAGACGAATCAGATGTCCCCACTTCACCTTGAAACTCTCCTTGCGGAACAGCATCACCACGGCAAACATCAGTACCGCCAAGAGATAACGATAGATAAGTACAGAACTGGAATTGAATCCGTCGCCATAGAGTTCGAGCGTGCCCAAAGGATTGGTACCATAACATACTGCGGCAACAACACCCGCCGCAAAGCCTTTAACTTTATTACTGCTTGTCATTAGATTAAATACTATTTTTTTCTTATACTTCTTGTTATCTATCTATTTCGGGCTACAAAGTTACAGCAAATATTCGAGATAAGCTAACAAAATCGTATAAATATATTGTAATATCTGAGAAAAAACGCTCTTTTCTTGTGCTTTAAGAAAATAAATTGTACCTTTGCAATATCTTTGAAAAAAGATAATCTGATGAAACATTAAAAACTAAACAAAAGAATTAATAACAATGGAACAGATTAAGAATGATCAGCTCACACTTGAGATTTCATCTCTCGGAGCAGAACTTCAGAGCATCAAGGATGCTAATGGTAATGAATATCTCTGGGATGGCGACGAGAAATACTGGAACCGCCACTCTCCTATCCTCTTCCCTATCGTATGCGGATTGTGGAAAGACACTTATCGCACAGAGGGCAAGGAGTATCACCTTCCTCGCCATGGTTTCGCACGCGATACAGAGTTCAAACTCGTTGGCAAGACTGCCGACCGCCTCACCTTCGCGCTCATCGACAACGAAGAGACTCAGAAGAACTATCCTTATCACTTCAACCTTGCCATCTCTTACCGCCTGCAGGGCAACGAGATTCATGTCATCTGGCACGTAGAGAATACCGACGACAAGGAAATCTTCTTCCAGATTGGCGGTCACCCAGCATTCATGGTTCCTGGCTGCAAGAAGGGCGAAGAAATGAAGGCTACCCTGAAACTCGACAACGAGGCTCCTGTTCGTCTCTATGGTAACGTAGGCGGATGCATCGACCGTCAGGCTAAGGAAACCGTAGAAACCGACAAGGGTATCTGGGAAGTAAACGAGGAGACTTTCGCTGAAGATGCTGTTATCTTCGACAAGAGTCAGGTTAAGCAGGTGAGCATTCTCAACGAGCAGGGCGAACCTCATGTAACCCTCGAGTTCAAGACTCCAGCCGTAGGTATCTGGAACCCAGCAGGCAAGCACGCTCCATTCATCTGCATCGAGCCATGGTATGGTTTGAACGACTGGGCTGAATATGATGGCGAGTTTAAGGACAAGTATCTGATGAACCGTCTGCAGCCAGGTGCAAGTTTCATGAGTGAGTATATCATCAGAATTGAGAAATAATGGAAGAAAAAGACAATTTGCAACTCCCCGAGAACGCATTCCGCGAACTGAAAGACGGGGAGGAATATAAGCCGCTGATGTCGCCTGACAAGGTTTATCCTGAGGTGAACGGCTGGTCGGTTACATGGGGAATCGTGATGGCAGTCATCTTCTCTGCCGCCGCAGCCTATCTGGGCTTGAAGGTGGGTCAGGTGTTCGAAGCAGCCATCCCTATCGCCATTATCGCCGTGGGCGTAAGTACCGCTACCAAGCGTAGCAAGGCGCTGGGCGAGAATGTCATCATCCAGAGCATCGGAGCCTGTTCGGGTGCTGTGGTGGCAGGAGCCATCTTTACCCTGCCAGCCATCTACATCCTGCAGGCTAAATATCCGGAGATGACTACTTCGTTTATGAAGATCTTCATGGCTTCGGCCTTGGGAGGAGTCTTGGGAATCCTTTTCCTTATTCCTTTCCGTAAGTACTTCGTAAGCGATATGCACGGCAAGTATCCGTTCCCTGAGGCTACGGCTACCACGCAGGTACTGGTGAGCGGAGCCAAGGGAGGCGACCAGGCTAAGCCGCTGCTCATAGCCGGACTGGTGGGTGGTCTTTACGACTTTATCGTAGCCAGCCTGGGATGGTGGAACGAGAATTTCACATCGCGTGTGGTAAGTCTGGGATGCGACCTGGCTGACAAGGCTAAACTCGTATTCAAGGTAAACACAGGTGCAGCCGTATTAGGTCTGGGTTACATCATCGGTCTGAAGTATGCCTTCTTCACCTGTCTGGGGTCGCTCGTAGTATGGTGGCTGATTGTTCCGGGCATGAGCGTTATCTTCCATGATAGCGTGCTGAGCGCCTGGGATCCTAGCATCGTGAAGACCGTGGGTGCGATGAGTCCGGAGGAAATCTTCCGTGCCTACGCCCGCAGCATCGGTATCGGCGGTATCGCCATGGCAGGTATCATCGGCATCATCAAGAGCTGGGGCATCATCAAGAGTGCCGTAGGTCTGGCTGCCAAGGAGCTGAAGGGCAAGAGCGATGTGGATGAGAACGTGAAGCGCACCCAGCGCGACATCTCTTTCAAGATTATCGCTATCGGTTCGCTTGTTACCATCCTCGTAACCTTCCTCTTCTTCTGGTTTGGCGTGATGGAGGGCAACCTTCTCTTCGCCATTATCGCCATTCTGCTCGTGGCTGCCATCGCCTTCCTCTTTACTACCGTAGCGGCTAATGCCATCGCTATCGTGGGTTCAAACCCTGTTTCGGGAATGACCCTGATGACGCTCATCTTCGCCTCTGTGGTGATGGTGGCTGTCGGCCTGAAAGGTCCTGGCGGCATGCTGGCTGCCCTGATTATGGGTGGTGTGGTTTGTACAGCCCTCTCGGTAGCAGGTTCGTTTATTACCGACCTGAAGATTGGTTACTGGCTGGGAACAACTCCTAAGAAACAGGAGGGATGGAAATTCCTCGGTACCCTGGTGAGTGCGGCTACCGTGGGCGGCGTGATGATGCTGCTCAACGAGACTTACGGTTTCGCATCGGGTTCGCTTGCAGCTCCTCAGGCTAATGCGATGGCTGCGGTTATCGACCCTTTGATGAATGGTGTGGGAGCTCCTTGGGTGCTCTATGGCATCGGAGCCGTAATAGCCATCGTGCTGACTTATTTCAAGATTCCTGCCCTGGCTTTCGCTCTGGGTATGTTTATTCCGCTGGAACTGAACGTTCCTCTGCTCGTGGGTGGAGCCATCAACTGGTATGTTACTTCGCGCAGCAAGGATGCCAAGGTGAACAGCGAACGTGGTGAGAAGGGAACGCTCATCGCCAGCGGCTTCATCGCCGGTGGAGCCCTGATGGGTGTGGTTAGCGCCCTTCTGAAGTTTGGCGGCATCGAGGTAAGTATCGCCGACAGCTGGTGGGTTAATCCGATGTCTGAGGTTTGTTCGCTCCTGACTTACATCTGCCTCATCGGTTTCTTTATCAGAGCCACAAAGAAATAAAGAATAGGCTTTTTACAAATAAGACAATCGCCTGGATGCATCTGAGCACCCAGGCGATTTTTTATTCTATCCGAATCGTTTTTCTATCCTACGATTCCGCAGCTACGAAATCCATCGGCTTGACGCCAAACTGCTTCTGGAAGCACTTGGCAAAATAGCTAGGACTGCTGAAACCTACCATATGGCTGATTTCGCTGATGCGGTAGTTTCCTTCTTTCAGGAGTTTTGCGCCCTTCTTCAGTTTCACGAGCAGGATCATCTCGTTTGGCGTAACATCGGCAAGACCGCGAATCTTATTAAAGAGCGAAGAGCGGCTCATGCCCATTTTTTCGGCAAGGAACGCCACGTTGAGTTCCGGATTCGCCACATTCTCTTCGATGATGCGAGACATTCGTTCCAGGAACGCATTATCAACCTGAGTTTGAGCTATCTCTGCTATCGGCTCAAGCGGAGTATGAGAGAACTTACTCCTCAACAGACGGCGCATCTCAAGAAGCTGTCTTACGCTTGCCTCAAGATACTTCATCGAGAACGGCTTTTCTATGTAGACATCGGCTCCACAGTTCATACTCTCCGTCTTCGCCGCATCATCGGTCTTTGCCGTGAGCATCACGAACGGGAGATGAGAATATTCAGAATTTTCACGCACCCTACGGCAGAACTCCGGACCGTCCATCTCCGGCATCATCCAGTCGCTTATGATGAGCGAAACCGGATGTTTCTCCAGTTTACGGAGCGCATTCTTTCCGTTGTCGGCGGTATAAACCGTATACATCTTTTCGAAATGAGCCTTCACAAACTGGCGCATGTCTTCATCATCATCCACAATCAGCATCGTCGGTTTTGCCGGTTCACGAAGCGGACTGGCAACAGCAACGCCTGCCTTTTGAGAACCTTGCGCAACTGTAGTTTCGTCTGTCAGCAGATTTTCCTCAGCAACAGTTTCTTCTTCCTTCACCATCTCATCCGCCTTCTCAACCACAGCATCCAACTGGTTAAGCGGCAAGGTTACGATAAAGGTAGATCCCTTACCTACTGCAGATTCTACTTCAACCATACCATGATGAGCCTCAACGAGATTCTTCACGATGTTGAGACCGATTCCGGTTCCCGGTTTGTTGTCGCGTGCCTGATAGAAGGCTCCGAAGATTTTCTCCTTTTCGTCAGGACTGATTCCCAATCCGTTGTCTTCCACCTCTATGCGGAAATGGTTTCCATCCTCCAGCAAGCGGCAGGACAAGCGTACATAATCCTCGGTATATTTCAAGGCGTTGGTCATCAGATTGCTGATAACCTTGGTAATGGCCTCTTGGTCAATCATCGCCACGAGCTCTTCGGCTGGATAATCTACATCAAGACGAATGCTTTTCTGCTCGAAGGTAGGAGCAAAGCGCTCTGCCACAGCATGCATCAGCTTCGAAATGTTGTTCAAACGGAAATGAACCTGCATGCCCTTCTGCTGCACTTTGTTGAAATCGAGCAGCTGATTTACTAGCAGGAGCAAACGCTGGGCGTTACGGTCGATAACAGAAAGCGTCTGCGTGATAGTCTCACCATCGGAAAGTTTTCCGGAAACCTGTTTCCAATACTCTTTCAGGCTCTCCAAAGGTCCGATGATAAGCGTTACCGGCGTACGGATTTCATGGGCAATCATTGTGAAGAACTGCAGGCGGGCATCTCTCATCTCCTGATCCTGCTTGAGTTCCAACTGGTCGAGTTCTTCCTGATGACGGCGTTTCTCACGTTTCAACCGGCTCTGCATGAACCAGTAGATTGCGTAACCGATGAGCAGAAGATACAGAATCTTGGCTGGCAAAGACCACCAGAACGGCGGATGAACCACAATCTTCAGTTTTGCCTCATTCTTCGACCATACACCATCATTATTGGTTGCCTTAACCAGGAAGGTATAGGTTCCGGCAGGAAGATTGGTATAGTTGGCACGATGCTCGTGGGTATAAATCCAATCCTTGTCTACTCCCTCAAGTTTGTAAGCATACTGGTTCTTCTCAGGCGATACATAGCTCAGGGCGGCAAACGAGATATTGATGGTATTCTCGTTATGAGACAGATTGAGTTCTGCTGCATGACTCAGAGATTTCTCCAACTGGTCGCTCCCCGCCTCTATCGGCTGACCGAAGAGTTCTACCGAGGTGATTGCTACAGGAGGAGCTACCTGGTTAATCTTGACGAGATATGGATAGAAGCAGTTGAAACCTCTTGTAGAACCGAAATAGATTCTGCCATCAGAGGCCAGGAGTCCGGCGTTTGGCATAAACTGGTCGCAAGTGAGTCCGTCATATTTATTGAACAGCTGGACAGGTTCACCCGGCGTATATTTCACAATTCCCTTGCTGGTAGAAATCCACATTACTCCCTGCGAAATGACAAGACTCGTGAAATCCTGACTAGGCGCATCGATGGAGATGCGTCGGAATATACCTTTCGAAGGCAGAAATTCGCAAAGTCCTTCGCCGGTTGCGGCATAGAGCTGCCCCTTTTCGCCAATAACCAGACAGTTTACCTGATCACTCACCAGCGAAGTAGAATCATTCTCTACATGTTTATACTGTTTCCAGGCATTATTCTTGTCCAAGCGCCACAAGCCGCCTCCCTGGGTAGCAAACCATACGTTGCCCTGAGGATCTTCCTTGATATCGATGGTAAGCGACTTGAACAACTTGATTTTGCTGAACTTCTGCTGTCCTTCATCGAAGAGGTTGGCACCATCCATCGTAGCCGCCCAGAGCCGGTTCTTCCGGTCGCGATAAATACAATAGGCATTACTGCCAGAAACCATTCCATCGGTAGAGAAAACCTGCTGCGCTCCGGTAGCCATATTCATTCTGATGACACCATTGCCATAGGTTCCTACCCACAGATCATTTTCATCAGCAAAGAGCGCATGAACATTATACTTGCCCATATTCGCCTTGCCCGGATAAGAAACAAAACTGTTGGTCTGGGGATTAAAGCAGTCGAGTCCCGCATCATCCGTAGCTATCCAGATGCGATGCTGACGGTCTTCGAAGAATCTTCCTACCACATTACCGCGCAATCCGCCCAGACGGGCAGAATAAGCATGGAAACGCTCTTCAAAACTCGTAGAAGGAAGATAATTCACACCACCATAGAAAGTAGTTACCCAAATGCCACCTTCATTATCATCCGCAATACCATAAACAAAGCGCTCGCTCGTACTCCGGCTCGGATTGTTGACTTCCGACAACATGTGCCAGATACGGTTCTGGATATCATACTGCACCAATCCATCATCGCTGGCTATGAGAAGAGACTTGTTGTCGTTGCAGTAAAGCTGATGGATATGATGAACAGCATTACTCAAGGTTCCGCTGATGAGCTGCTCGGCACTACCATCGGCGTTGAGCTTGTAAAGTCCGTTTTCCCAGGTTCCGACATAAACATTGCCATCGGGAGTAGCCAGCATCGCCATGCCGTGAAACATGGTTGCATCGCCCTTCAGAGGGAATGCTTCAAACTGGTCGGTCGACTTGTTGAGATGATAGATGCTGGCTTCACCCTGGTTACAGAGCATCCATACCTGGTTGTTGGCATCAACCAGCGTACTTTGCACTTTACCCTGAATATTCTTCATCGGATACTGATGCAGTTCGTGAGTAGTCCGATTGTATCTGAACACGCCCTGTCCGTTGGTAGAAATCCAAACATTCTGATCGCCGTCAAGCGAAAAATTAAGGACAGGTGCCGTAATCTTATCACTCAGTTTCTGGAATCGGTCGGTTGCATTACAGAACAGATAGGCTCCATTATTGCAACCTACCAGCAGGCCTTCTTCGCAAGCAGTAAGGGCGCTCACAAACTGGTCTACAGTCGTAAAGGGATTATAATAGGTTTTGACATCGTATCCGTCAAAACGGCACAATCCGTTGTCTGTACCAAACCACATGTATCCCTTGGAACCTTGAACCACGCTACGCACAGCATTACTCGGCAAACCATTATCCATCGTGATAGAGCGCACCATAGGGTCAATAGCAGCCAATTGTGCACCCGAGTTGGTTTGCGTTACCGAATGTGGCTGCGCCTGAATATCCGTAGCCCCTTTCGAGACGAAGGCTGTCGGCACCTGCGCCTCAGCCCCTACAGGCATCATCATGCAGAGCACAGAAACCATTAGAGTAGATATCTTTCTCATTATATGGATCTTTATTTTCTGTTGTTAGATAATTTAATGCCGCAAAATTACAAAAATATAACGAGAAATACAACAAAAAGAACAAAAAAAGCCCCAAAACAAGCAAATAGCTACTTTTTAAAAGTAAGACTACTGAACTTTCGCATATCAGGAAGTTCAGTAAATAAGTTCATGTTAAGTTCCGCTTGCAAAATAACTATTTTTTCATGAGACTAAGTAAAAAAAATCGTCCAAAATACCATTAAAATAATAGATGTACGCAAAAATACTTGGAAGATATTATAAAAAGTCGTATTTTTGCCAAAAGAATTCTATAAAAAGAACAGATTATGAGATTATCAGAAGAACGATATGACAATCCTGCCTATCGAGACATTAAAAATTCGATCGAAACTGCGAAGGAAGAAGGCAGAGAAGAAGGCAGAGAAGAAGGTGTTGCCAAAGAAAAGTTGGCCACCGCAAAGCGTCTTCTCGGCATGGGGCTCACACAAGAACAAGTTGCCAAAGGTACAGGCCTTTCAATAGAAGAAATAGAGAGACTTGTTTAAACAATAATAAAACAAGGAAACCATCTGATAGCATTAGTTCTATCGGATGGTTTTCTTTTTAATACGAAACCTCAATATTGTATTCCTTTATCATTATGATGAAAGAATGCTTTCCTGAGTATTCTTAAAGGCTAAAACACATAGCTGATATGATGTGAGAAGACCAATCTATCGCCTTAAAGAATTAGATGTATGCGATTGCTGCCATATGCCAGCAAGGTTATGTCTATTAATAATTATTTTTCACCAGATGTCAAACCATCATATCCAGGATTCTGTTTCAACTTGAGGTTACCCTTCAATGCTGTCTTAGGGATTGGGAACAAATCACCATCACGATTATCAACCTTATCCTTGCAGAACCAAGACTTACCGTTGTAAACATTCATATTAGTACCCTTGATATTGAAACGGATCAATTCATCACGACGATGGGCTTCACAAACGAACTCCTTAGCATACTCATCGAGCAAGCCACCAAATTCGATATCAGCTCCACCTTCTTCAGTAATTACCCAATCATGAGAATTAACGTCCTTTCCACGGTCTTCACGGTGACCATAGTTGTACTTACTACCACCCTTCAGATAAGCAGCAGTAACAACTGCCTTTTCCGGATTAGCCTTGAAGTTGCGGGCACGAACCTTTGATACCAGCTCAGCAGCCACATCTTCATTCTGTCCCAAGCGAAGCAGGCACTCTGCCTTCATCATCATGGCATCAGCCAAACGGAAGTAAGGAACATCATCATAGCTTGTACCAAAATCGCCACTCAGAATATCATACTTGATCAAACGGTAGCTCTCGAATGGGAAGCAACCAGGATTGTCGATACTATGAAGTTCCTTGGTATATACCAAAGGTTCACCATCTACAGTAATAGGACTTCCATCCTGTGCATACTGCTGACCACCAGTCCAAGTATTCTCGAAGCGAGTATCACCCTCCTCATAAATATCAAGGAATTGTGGGAACACGATTCCACCACCAGTTGCCCAACCAGCAAAGTTCCAACGAACACGACCCGCATTGTGGATCCAGAGATTCGCCATATAGTTACCACCGGCATACTTATTCTCCAAAGGAATACCAAAGATAATTTCTGGTGAATTAGAGATATCCTCAACGAAGTTGTCATTATAGTTGGCTGCCAAAGAGAAAGGACCTTCCAAGACCTTATTCACTTCATCCAAGCTCTTCTGATACCAGGACTTATCAGTATCATCCTTAAACCATGCGTTGTGGTTCAAATAGAGTTTTGCCAAAAGCATATGAGCGGCATACTTATTGATCTTTCCCATCTCAATAGTAGAAGGACATTTATCAGCAACAGCCTTCAATTCGCTCTCAATCCATTTGAAAGTATCTTCTGGCTTTGACTGTTCCGGTGTCCAACCATCCTCATGAACATAGGTAGTGTCCAAAGGAATATTACGGTACAAATCGAACAAATTGTAGTAATACAATGCACGATAAGCACGAATCTGCGCTGTAATGTCCTCGCTGGAAGCGATTGCCTCGTTAGCAAGAATCTTGTTACAAGCGTTTACACCTGCATAGTTGTTGTTCCAGTTTACCTCAAAGAAACCAATTTCTGAGTTCAACTGGTGCTTATGCATTGATACATAGAGGTCACCCCATCCAATACCAGGACGGTTAGGAACACCCCATACATCAGAGCTCATATCCATGATATCTGACATACCAAACCATCCCCAATATACATCACGCAAGCTGCTATATACAGGAGCAATGGTACGTTCCAATTCTGCCTGTGACAGAGGATGTTGCTCTGTTGCGATTACACTATATAATTTCTCATCAAGATCAGTACAGCCTGTCATGGTCAAGCCACAGGTACCAACGATGGCAGAAACTAATATCTTATTTATTTTTGTATTCATCATGTTTCTTTTTTAGAATGTTACCTTTGCACCCAATGTAAATGTACGAATAGTAGGATACTTATCACGTGAATCAATACCTGAGTACTGTGGATTACTGTTAGTCAACTCTGGATCCAAACCACTATAGCTTGTAATAGTAAAGAGATTATCACCTGACAGATATAAATACAGGTTCTTTACATAGTGATTTTCCTTTAAAGGTACAGTATAACCGAAAGTCAAGTTAGACAACTTCAAGAAATTACCATTTTCCAAGTAAAAATCAACGAATGTCTGCTTCTGAGCTACAGAAAGTACAGCTGTTCCGAACTTTTTCTCTGCAGCACTCTTCAAACGGTTATAGGTAACGGCATTGTTCTCATAATAAGCACGAGCCTCATTCAGAATCTTGAATCCAAACTGACCGGTAAACTGCATACTGAGATCAAAGTTCTTGTAGCGAAGTGTATTACTCCAACCCACATTGAACTTAGGGATAGCATTACCCAAATACTGATGATACTTATCATCGGTAAGCATATTATCAGTAAACTCCTCAGCTTCACCAGTTTCTTTATTCTGAATCATCCAAAGACCATTTTCAGAGATTCCAACAGCCTTCATACCATACCACTGACCGAGAGGTTTTCCAACTGCCATACGCTGAGTTGACAAAGTAATAGGCTCACCCAAAGAAGCAATATCCTGCTCATTGGCTGTCTCATACAAGTCGTTGGAAAGACTAATCAGCTTAGTAGCATTGGTAGCGAAGGTAGCAGTAGTCTTCCACTCAAAATCTTTTGTGCGAACAGGAACTGCGTTGATACCGATTTCAATACCCTGATTACGCATCTTACCAACATTCGCCAAAGTAGAACTTACCAGATTTGGAGGTGTAGGCACGGTGTACCACCAAAGCATATCAGAAGTATTCTTGCGGTAAACATCAATAGTACCAGACAAACGATCATCCAATACACTCCAATCCAAACCGATATTGTACTCAGTAGATTTCTCCCATTTCAAATCTGGGTTAGGATTTGATGTAACGGCAAGTCCCTGATACCACTTACCTTTATCATAATAGTAGCTGCTACCCAATTCCCACTTGGTAAGAGACAGATATGGGTCGTTAGGAATGACACCGGTTACACCATAGCCAAAACGCAACTTCAAATTATTCAACCATCCCTTTGTACTTTCCATGAACTTCTCATTACTGATAGTCCATCCTGCTGATGCAGAAGAGAAAGTACCCCATTTGTTGTTGGCACCAAACTTAGAAGAACCTTCACGACGTACGCTCACAAGAAGATTGTACTTATCTGCATAACCGTAGCTTACACGACCAAAGAAACCGATAAGTTTATCATCATTCTTGTAGCTACCCATACCAGCCTTACCTTCTTTCAAATACTGACCTACACCTAGGTTATAATACTGATAGAAATCACTCATAAAGTTGGTATTGCTGGCATTGAAGCCTTCATACATATTATATTGGTAACTGTAACCTACCAATCCCTCAAAGCGATGTTCACCCCACTGATGCTTATAGGTTGAGGTTAATTCTAGGTTGTCATGCTTCTCATAAGCATAACTATGGTAGGCATTACCCTTTAAGCCATCAATTTTTTGGTTGTAATACTGAGAGGTATAGTAGCCCTCATCATGAGCATTGAAACGACCAGTTGAAATCATCAAGTTTGTCTTCCAACCCTTGATTGGTTCAACAGTAACATTACCAGTCAAACGTGTCTCTTCTTTCTTATACTCACCCGTATGCTCGTTAAGGAGTGCCACTGGATTCATATAATAGTTGATAGACATATTCTCATAATAAGTACCATCGGCATTATAGATAGGCTCTGTCGGGTTACGCATGATAGCCTGACGATAAACACCTATAGCAGAGTTTGCAACATCAATAGGACCATTCTTGTGAATCTTCTTCATGACATTAAATTGCAATTTCACTATATCGTTCATCATATAATGAGACAAACCTGCATTGAAACGCATATCGTCTGAATAAGTCTTCAAGAACACCCCCTGCTGATTACGATAAGTAAAGTCTGCATTATAAGAAGTTGTCTTATTTCCACCAGCAACAGAGATATTATGGTTGTGGGTGAATGCAGTACGGGTCACAGCATCCAGCCAATCTGTATCATATCCCTTGTCAGCAAAGTTGGTCAACCCTTTTCGAATATCAGAACCATCCATCATATCAAGTTTATTGGCAAATGATGCGATAGAGGCATAACCACTATAATTAACTGTCGTTTTAGAATCGCGACGGCCAGACTTGGTAGTAATAATAATCACACCGGCAGCACCACGAGTACCATAAATAGCGGCAGCAGATGCGTCTTTCAATACATCAACACTCTCGATATCCTCAGGAGCTACAGTTGACATATCACCCTCGATACCATCAATCAATACCAAAGGTGTATTAGAACCATTCAAGGAAATCACACCACGCAGACGGATAGAAGAAGCCACACTAGGGTCACCACTACCAGAAGTAATGGTCAGACCAGCTACCTTACCCTTAATCAAATCACCTGCATCATGGATATTTCCTTGCGAAAAGTCTTCCGCCTTAATACTGGTAATGGCAGAAGTGATATCACCCTTCTTCTGAGTTCCATAACCGATAACGACTACTTCGTTCAAAGACTTTAAGTCTTCCAGAAGTGTCACATCACCGCCTTTGGTCTCTTGATTTACATATCCGATATAGGAGATTGTCAAGGTTGCGCCACGTTTTACCTTCAAGGTATAGTTGCCATCAATATCGGTAATAGTACCATTCTTGGCGTTGCTTTTTTCAATAACACTCGCACCAATGATGGCTTCACCATTGGCATCCTTCACTACACCCTTTACGGTAACTTCGTTCTGCTGAACATTTTCTACCTTTGGGCTTGATAAGGGCTCGCTTGCAGCTAAAGTAGGTAATGTTCCTCCGCAGGCAAGGACCAAACACGCGATGGCTTTTACATAAGCTTGGCTATGTACAAAGCCTGAAATATTTTGTGTCTGTCTCATATTCTATATTATGCTAGGTTTATTCTTCTTTTAAATTTCGATTGCAAAGTAACATAATATTTAGCATATTACGCCACAAAATCGTCTAAAAAGGTAAAAATATCGTTAATTTTGGTATTTTAGACGATATTTTCGTCTTTTAGCCTATATTTCTATTCAGAAATTGCCTTTTATATTTTTGGGGTTATTGTTTCATCGCCTTCTTCAGTTTTCCCACAGCGGCATGAATCATGTCGTGGGTTCCACCTCCGTCGGTTACGTATTTCTGAACCATTCTGCCATAACTGATAGCTTCCTTGAGTTCATCGCTGGTGTTGTCATCCGGCCAACCGGCACGGCGAAGCAGACCGGAGAGTTCTCGGAGGTCTTCCATCTCGGCAAGGTTGCCAGGGCGCATCGTGTTGATGGCACGGTTCAGGATGGCAGTAGTGCCTTCCAGTTCATCCTGGGTTACCTTCTTCTTGCCCTTTGCTACCAGCTCCTGTGCCTGAGCCATCACCTTCTGCATGCGCTCATAGCCGAACGGTGCCCATGGAGCATACTCCGGAACTTTCTGAGAGAGGGCATTCCACTTTTCCTGGTCTGCCTTGCGCTCTGCGGCAAGATTCAGGAGAGAATTCAATTCGGTGAAATCTATCTTCACCTTCTTGCTCTTCTTGCTCTTGGCATCGGTCAGGTTGATGCGGTAGTAGTGGGTACTGTTGGCGTTGCGGTAATAATCGGGCTGGAATTCCTTGCCATCCAGCTTCAGGGTAAGGAGATTGGCTCCTGCACCTGTGGTCACGCCGTTCGATTCGCCCACGGTGATATTACTCAATCGGGAGTCGATGTTCAGCGTAGCCTGATTCCAGGTCTGTGCGCCTGTACCCGCCATCACCAATGGTCCGTACATCAGGGTTCCTACCCAGGATGTCTTCAGCGGAGTACCGTCCAGACTTGCCACATCGCTCGAAAGCTTGTCGGCACCATATTCGATATGCTTGCTGAATGGCATGTCGATTTCTACGACATCTCCCACCTTCCAGTGCTTCTGCTCCAGTTCTACATAGGTGCTAGGCTGATAGCTCTTTGCCACTTCCTTGCCGTTCACCTCGATGGAGAAACCTTGCGTAGCCCAGTATGGTACACGGAGTTTCAGGGTGAAATCGCCCTCGCCTTCCGTAATCTTGATGGCTGAATGCTGTGACGGCCATAGGCAATCCTGCTTGATGGTCACGCCCTTCTCCTTCCAGTGGAGGGTGGTTGGCATATAGAGTCCCACCCAGAGGGTATGATCGTTGGCAAAATAAGCCGACTGCTGGTACTTGGTATGGTTTTCAGAACCTGTACCGCCGCAGCAGGTACTCTGAGGAGTCTCGTTGCCGAACGGCTTGGTGGCATTCAATCCTACTGCATACTGATAGCAGGTCTGATACTGGTCCGGATTGAGGGAACCGATAATCTGATTGTACAGCGTGCGCTCGATATAGTCGAGATACTGCGCATTATCAGGGTTATAACAGTTCAAATCCTTGCTCAACTTGACGAGGTTATACGCGCAGCAGGTTTCGTTGATATCCGGATAAGCCTCCGATTCGCCTTCCTGCAGTCCATTGGTTGCCATACTCAGAATCTGGGTATATGGCTGGCGGAACATCTCTCCATTTCCTACACCACCCATCGCATACATGTATCTGCCCTGCACCAGACTCCAGAAGTTCTGTGCCAGATTGTAATAGTATGGCTTCTGATTGCTCTTGTAACTGCGCAGCGCTCCGATAATCATCGGAATATGCTGGTTGGCATGGCGGGTACGGATGTCATCGATGTTCTTGCTCAGCGGATCATAGAACTTAGGCGCATCGAAACAGTTGGCAGCCTCGAGGAGTTTTGCCTTTTCATCCGGATTGGAAACCATCTCAGAAAGACGGGCGAGCGATTCGCTCATACCTCCCACCTCACCGGCGATGTACATGTCCCACATCTCGTAGCGGTTGCCCGGCTTGGCTCTACGCTCATCCTGGGTGCCGTCCTGCTTTACGTAAGTGCGGTAGTGCATGCGGTTCCATACCCAGAGTCCCATATCCTTGGCGATGAGGAGAGCCTTATCGCAGATTTCCTTATCATCAAAGTAGGTAGCGATATCTATCAGACCGGCAAGTTGCTTGTGTACGCTATAATAAGGTGCCCAAACCCAATCGGAGTTGTTGTAAGCACGATACATTTCAATCAGAGCACAATGCTGAGCCGGAATGGCGTTGATATAGCCGTAACCATAAAGTTCAGGGTGCTTCTTATACTCATCAAAAGCAGCCCAGGTGCCCTTCATCTCCCGGAGTTCAGTCTCAGGAGCGAAATCACGAGCCTCCCAGTTGCGCTTCAGTTCCTTATTATATACGAAGGTCTTCTCCTGACACTCTCGCAACTCATTCACCATTCGGGTGATGTTCTTGCGGAGGATTGCCTTCTGCCCAGGATTGGTTGCCACGGCGTATGCCTGTGCGATAGCCGACATATAGTGACCTGATCCATGACCTTTGAGCTTGGTATCTGGCGAATCCCAGCCATCACTCTTGGTATAGCCCTCCGTGCTCAAACCATAGGTATCACGATAGTTGTAGAGTTGCTGGGTAACATCCCAGGAACAGATCTCACGGATAGCCTCATCGCGGTTGTGAGTGAGTCGGTTGTCACCATCTATGCTCACATCAGCGAGCGAGAAGGTATGAGCCACTTCCTTTTCAGGAGTCTGATAGCCTCCTGCCACCACCTTGATCTGTGCCTTGACAGGATAACCATTGTCGGTACTCTCATCACCTATCACAAAACCACCTACCTCATATTGGCTTCCGGCAGGATGCTTCTGTGCATCAGCCTCAGCCTGCTCATCAGCAAGCGGAGAGTTAGCCCAGCGTACCTGGCGATACTCTGAATAACCATCAGAATAGGTTACCCACACGAGATTAGGAAGTCGGGGAGCTGTACCCTCCGGACAATCCACTGCTACCGCAGTCACCTTGGAGATGGTGCGATAAACAGTGGCTGCCGTTACCAAAGATGGCAAACTGGCTACACCTATCAATAATGTAAACTGCTTTAAATCCATATCTTCTAGGTTTATTTTTGTTTTGTTTAATTTTCTGGCTGCAAAATAACAGAAAAAATCAACGAAGTCCTAAAATTATCGTACATAAAGATGCAACTATCGTCTAACAGGGGGCTTTTGATACGATATTTTCATCATTTTGGACTTTCTTTGCATTAAATAAACAATTCTATTCGTAAATTTGCAGCAGAAATAAAAACTTATGGTAATCCGGTAATACAGGCATTGCCAATCTTTCTGAAGGAAAACTGGAAATTAGTGCAGGCGAAAAACAATTTACCCTCACCAATCTCCGTTATTATAACTGGGAACAGGAGGCACTACGGATGGTATGAGGATGCCGGCTACAAGGGGATGAATACATCCCCAAAAAGAATTAAGAATTAAAAAATAATAAGCAAGAATACTGAAAAGAGAACATTGAGCTTTACTAATCATAAAGTTCTATGTTCAAAATTCAAAGTTCAAAGTAAAAAACATGAAAAAGATTTTGATGACATCAGCCTTGGCGGCATTGGCTTTGATGCCTGCTTCGGCACAGAAGGTGAACAAGAGTTCGGGTGGTTATCCTATCACGCCGGTGCCTTTCACATCAGTAAAGGTTTGGAACAATACGTTCTGGGGACAGCGTATCGAAACCTCTCGCAAAGTAACCATCCCACTGGCTTTCAGCAAGTGCGAAACAGAGGGAAGATACAAGAACTTTGAGCGCGCAGCTCATCCCAGCGACACCTATGATGTGGGCAAACTGATGCCCTACAGCTTCGACGACACCGACCCATACAAAACGATTGAGGGTGCCAGCTACGTGCTGCAAACTTATCCAGACAAGAAACTCAAGGCTTATATCGATAGCGTGCTCGACATCATCGCTCCGGCTCAGGAGGCTGACGGATATCTCTATACCGCACGTACACAGAATCCGAAGCATCCTCATTTCTGGGCTGGCGACAAGCGCTGGAGCAAGGAAGAGGATCTGAGCCACGAGCTCTACAACCTAGGTCACATGGTAGAAGGTGCCGTAGCTCACTGGCAGGCTACAGGTAGCCGCAAGTTCCTCGACATCGCTATCCGCTATGCCGACTGCGTGGTTCGCGAGGTTGGTCCTAACCCAGGACAGGCTTGCGTGGTACCGGGACATCAGATTGCCGAAATGGCGCTCTGCAAGCTCTATCTCGCTACAGGCAACAAGAAATATCTCGAAGAGGCTAAGTTCTTCCTCGACTATCGTGGCAAGACATCTATCAAACAGGAATACTCTCAGAGCCACAAACCGGTTTTGGAACAGGACGAGGCTGTAGGTCATGCCGTTCGTGCTACCTATATGTATGCTGGTATGGCAGATGTAGCTGCCCTCACCGGAGATACTGCCTATATCCACGCCATCGACCGCATCTGGGACAACATCGTGAGCAAGAAGCTCTACATCACCGGAGGCATCGGAGCCACCAACAACGGCGAGGCTTTCGGCAAAAACTACGAGCTGCCTAACATGAGTGCCTACTGCGAAACCTGCGCAGCTATCGGCAATGTTTATGTCAACTACCGTCTCTTCCTTCTCCATGGCGAGAGTAAATATTACGATGTATTGGAGCGTACTCTCTACAATGGTCTCATCAGTGGTGTGAGCATGGACGGCGGCGGCTTCTTCTACCCTAACCCATTGGAGAGCATGGGTCAGCATCAGCGCCAGGCTTGGTTCGGCTGTGCCTGCTGCCCTAGCAACATCTGCCGCTTCCTGCCATCCCTTCCAGGCTATGTATATGCCGTAAAGGACAAGAATGTATATGTCAACCTCTTCCTCAGCAACTCTTCTTCTCTGAAAGTAGCCGGCAAGAAGGTAGCTTTGAGCCAGGACACAAAATATCCTTGGAACGGTGACATCGCCATCAAGGTAGATGACAACAAGGCTGGTCAGTTCGGTATGAAGATCCGCATCCCGGGCTGGGTAAAGGGTCAGCCAGTACCATCAGACCTTTACTACTACAGCGACGGCAAACGACTGGGCTATACCATCACCGTAAACGGCAAGAAGGTAGAGGCTAAGGTAACAGAGGATGGCTATTATACCATCAACCGCAAGTGGAAGAAGGGCGATATGGTTTGCGTTCACTTCGACATGGAGGCACGCACCGTACGTGCCAACAACAAGGTAGAGGCCGACCGTGGCTGCATCAGTATTGAGCGTGGTCCTATCGTATATTGTGCAGAGTGGCCAGACAACCAGGGCTTCGACATCATGAGCATCCTGGAGAACCGCGAACCTCAGTTCGCTGAGGGCAAGCTCTCTTACGATGGTTTCATCGACCCTAAATATAAGAATGTACTGACACTCTACAAGGGTCAGAACATGGAGACCTTGACCGAGAACGTGCAGACCCTCGCCTACGACAAGAGCGGCAAGCTGAGCACCAAGGACCAGACCCTGACTCTCATCCCATACTTCGCCTGGGCTCATCGTGGCAACGGCAATATGAAGGTATGGTTGCCACAGGATGTCAAGGCTGCCAAGCCATCAGCTCCTGCAACTCTCGCAGCTCAGGCTAAGGTAGAATTCTCTTCTCCTGTGCCTGCCAAGAGCAGTATCACCGACGGACTGGTTCCAGCCGATGAGAACGACCGTTCTATCCCATACATCCACTGGTGGCCAAAGAAGAACACCACAGAATGGATTACCTACACCTTCCCAGAGAGCAAGGAGATCAAGACCAGCACCGTATATTGGTACGACGACCAGCCATGGGGCGGTTGCAAGGTGCCAGACAGCTGGAAGCTCTACTATCAGGACGAGGCAGGTAACTGGAAGGAAGTTCCAGGAGCCGATGCTTATCCATGCAAGCGAGGTGTAGCCTGCATCGTGAATTTCGACCCAGTGAAGACCAAGGCTGTGAAGCTCGAACTAAAACAGCCAGAAACTCTGTCCTGCGGTTTGTTTGAGTGGAGCGTGAAGTAACAAGATTTATTTTTAAATATTTTTCTTTCAAGAATTGCCATATTGCCATACCAGCCAGTAGTCTCTCTGATTACAAAGCTGTTAGGGATATGGCAATTCTTTATTTTTAGGGGTTATCTGCCATATATTGCCATGAACAATCTTTATTCATAACTTCGCCATCGATGAGGAAGAAATTACGTCCCGACGTAGCATCTGATACATCGCGACGTAACAACAACTGCGTCACGACGCAGCATCAGATACGTCGCGACGAAAATGAGGGTACTAATTCTCACGATGACAATATATGGCAATTCCCGGCGCTTTTCCGAGAATTGCCATACGTATTTTACGCTGAGTATCAATCATTTACACATATAATATAGCAATTAAAACAACGCATTCAAACTTTTTTTATTTTTTCTTTACCAGTCTAATGACATACCCAGACCAAAGGCACCATACGGCAAGTATTCCCATCACGAAGATAAATATATATGTAGCAATACTACCTATGAAGATTCTACCGCTATGAGCCTCCAGAGCCACATTCCATAATGACATGGGCAGTTGGTTCATATAAGCGGGTTGTGGCGCAAAGTCGGTTCCTTCATTATACTCAGCAATGACAGGCGTATCAGAGAAATCCTGGCTCATACCTGCTATCGCCTTTTTTCCGAATGGTGCGCCAGCGTTCTTTAAAGCAGCTTTCCCGGTAGAATAATCAACGGTTGTCCCCTTTACTCTATCCCAAACAAAGAGACCACTAAACGAACCGCAATACCATTTACCATCTTTGTTTTGCTGAAGGACATTCAATCCCATAACACTGACTGGTGGAGTATTGGAGATGGACTCCAACTTTCCGGTCTGGAAATTCACGGAAAAGAAACCATCCGAAGTTGACAAGAGCCAGTCACCGAACTTTTCATCATAACGCACCACACGGAGTTTGTCATTCCAAGGGTTCTTGCTATGAAGCGTCGTCCCAGGAATAGACGGCATCTTGTTCAACACCAAGGCTATCATCACAGGTGGACGAAGGCACCAACCTGTCAGGGCTATCAACAAAGTAAGCATGATGGTGTATCGGCCTATTTTGTCATGCCATTGTAGCGAAAAGCGAAGCACCCTCTTCTGTTTAGGCTTTAACCAGAAGATAAGACCTGAGATGCAGAGCAACACCAGGATGATGGCAATGCCATCTACGATGAGTTTACCAATGCTGCCAAACAACTCTCCACTGTGAAGCAGCCATATCGTACGAAAGACTGTAACCTTCCCATCATACTCCTTTGGCATAGGCAATTCTATCCGTTGGAAGTTCTGATAAGGTGGCAAGGAAACATAAGCATAGGAGCGGCTGAGAACCAAAAGCGTATCTCCATGAGCAGAAATGTCGCTCAACTTCTCTTCCGGCTCTGTTGGAAGAGTTACGCTTTTCCATATTTTGTGACTCCCCAACCGGTAGAGTGAAAATGGGGATACCGACCAGACAGAACCATCATCCGTTCTGATAACATTTCTTATCTGTCGGTAGTCTGCTCCTGCTGGAATCCCCTTATTAAAGTCCTTGAATGTGGATGCTGTAGAATCCGTTTGCCAGATTCCCCCGTTTCCATACAGCAATATGGCATCATCCAAAGCAAGCGTTCCCCTCAGCAACCCGCCATTCCAATTCTTGAATTCATAGCGGCTTGGCAGATATTTCCTGCTCACGTCCACATCTTTGATAAGCGAACGGTGGTTGAGCAAAATACCCGACAAGCAGAACATCAGCATGAAAAAGCTCATACCGATGCCTAACCATTTATGTTGTTTTCTCCAAGTTATTTTCTTATTTAGCATATTCATAATCATTATTACTATCTTGAATCAGGCTGCAAAGGTACATATTTCTAAGAAGGTATGCAATACCTAAAAATAATGATAATGAGGATGCTATTACAGCCATTGCATTAAGAGTTTGGTTAGCATGTTTCAGGCAAGAACTCATAAAACGCTCATTTTAAGCTATTTGGAATCTTTAGTATGATTTTTTCCTTAAAAAATTTGGTAATTTCAAATTTTCGCCTTATCTTTGCACCCAATATCAGAAAATTCTCGGGGTTGACTGGATTTGACGGCGAGATGAAATGGTACGTAAGCATGCGGAGGCTCGTTGGCTACCTCCTAAATCCTAGTGAACAAAAAATTAATTGGCGAAAATAACTACGCTCTCGCTGCCTAGTCGAAGTATAGTAAACTAGCTTTATTCCAGCACAGGGTGCTGGAACGAGACATCGCTCAACGGATGTTGTTCCGAATCTTGTTGATCAAGCGGTGCAGGTAAATCGGAAATAGTGCATGTACGCCTCGTTGCATGGATGAAATTTTAGAGGATAAGGGTATGATTGGTGGTCCAGGTCCTGTCATGCCTCGAAAACCGAAGGCTGGAATAAGCATGTAGAAAGCGTATGGTTTCCTTGTGCGGACGAGGGTTCGAATCCCTCCAGCTCCACCCTATTTGATAGAAACAAAAAACTCGCAGATTCTTTCTTTAGAATTTGCGAGTTTTTATTTTGCAGTTATTGTTTTCTCAAACTTTCACGATACTTCAGAGGTGACATATGCAGATGCTCTCTTACATATTTACCGAAGAATGAGGTATTGGAGAAGCCCAGTATACCAGAAATCTCCTTGATTGTTTTCGTTGTAGAACGGAGATAATAGGTGATATCAGCAAGCGTATACTCCGTAATCCACTCGATGGCAGTCTTGCCGGAATGGCGCTTGCAGATGATGGAGAGATATTTTGGCGTGATGCAAAGCTGCTGCGCAAAATATTCTACAGGCTGATGCTTGATTTCGCTCTGCTGCAACATCTCCAGGAACTTATCAAAGAAATCGCTGGCACTGGTTCCCAACGTTTCTTTGGGGAGATCTGTCAGCAAAAGATTGCTCACGGCAAGAAGAGCACTCTTCAAGAGCGTCTCCACAATCTCACGGCGATATGGTTTCCACGAACTGCGATCGTTGAACTTCGGATCCAGACAGAGGCGCACCAAGTCGGTAAACTTAGAATAGAATACCATATCCACCTCGTCCATCTTCAACACCGAAACCTTGCTCACATACATGGCACGGTTCCATACCGAGATATGAGAACGAAGAATACCAAGCAAGCCGTGATTGCTGACACACATGGCTGTGCATGCAAAATCTTCCGACACCTCTTTGATGTCGAGAATAGAGTTAGGCGGACTGATAAATATATCGCCCTTCTCCACGGTGATTTCCCGCCCGTTAAGTTCAGCTCTCAGGCTGCCTCTCTGACAGGATGCAATCATGTTCATCTGGAATCTCATAGGGTCGGGGTTCTGCAACACCTTGACATTATCTATAATCAAGATGTCCTCATCCAGATAGCTCGCACTGATTTCTGCACTCTGTGCGAACTCACCTTCTTCGATACGCTGCCTGACGTCCTTCTGTTCTTTCATTAATATGTTTTTAAAATTTCTTCACTCTTCGTTCTTCACTCTTCACTATCAAAAAGCCTCTCTGTATTTATTTTCGTCCTTATCCTCCAACATAGAGAGATAACTCTGATAGCGGCTAGCTGCAATATAATGTTCCTCAACCGCCTTGATTACCGCACACCCCGGTTCGTGGGTATGGGTACAGTCAGAGAACTTACAATCCTGAGAGAACTTGAAGATTTCCTTAAAATAGCTGGTCAGCTCTTCCTTTTCGATATCAAAGGTACCAAAGCCCTTGATGCCCGGAGTATCAATGAGATAACCACCTTCCGGCAGTTCCAGCATCTCACTGAAGGTTGTGGTATGCATTCCGCTATTATGCGCCTCGCTGATTTCGGCGGTACGCTGCTCTGCATCAGGAATGAGCTGGTTGATGAGGGTTGACTTTCCTACCCCGCTGTTGCCGCTCAACAAAGATTTCTTATCCTTGATAAGAGGTCGCAACAGTTCAACACCTTCGCCTGTAGCTGCCGACAATTCGATACATTTATATCCGATGGTCTCATAGAGCGTGCACATCATCTTCTCGTAATGCAATTCTTCTTCTGAAAGTATGTCACTTTTATTGAAGATGATGATAACAGGTACTCTATAGGCCTCAGCACCAGCCAGGAATCGGTCGATGAAGGTAGTAGAAGTCTGCGGATAATTCACCGTTACCACAAGCAGTGCCTGGTCTACATTAGCAGCCAGAATATGACTCTGCTTACTGAGGTTAGGTGATTTACGAATGATATAGTTTTGGCGGTCTTCGATAGAAGAGATAAATGCCGTACCCTCCTGATTGGTAATAAGCTGCACATAATCGCCTACAGCCACAGGATTGGTGCTGCGGATGCCCTTCAATCTGAAATTGCCCTTGATTTTACTTTCAATCAGCTGGCCATCGTCTGTCTTGACGGTGTACCAGCTGCCTGTATTTTTAATAACGAGTCCTCTCATTATCACTTATTAAATAATGTAAGTCCAGAATGATTTAGACTGTCATGATTTCCTTCTCCTTCTCGTCCATCAGGTTTTCGAGCTGCTTGATGTACTTGTCGTGGAGTTTCTGCAAATCGTTCTCAGCATCCTTCTCCAAGTCTTCAGAAAGTCCATCCTTGATAGCTTTCTTCAACTTCTCCTTGATTTCCTGGCGCACGTTGCGCACCTCAATCTTAGCACGCTCAGCAATCTTGTTACACTGCTTTACGAGTTCCTTACGGCGCTCACCTGTTGGCTGAGGAATACCCAGACGTACGATTTCGCCATTGTTCTCAGGAGTGATACCTACACCACTATCCATAATAGCTTTTTCGATATCCTTGATAGCCTTTTTGTCCCAAGGGCGGATAGCGATAGTACGGGCATCAGGGGTTGTAACTGTAGCTACCTGGTTCAGAGGAACCATACTGCCATAACTATTTACACGCACACCATCGAGGATGGCAACATTAGCACGACCAGCACGAACATGAGAGAGTTCCTCTGCGAGATACATTGCTGCCATCTCCATACGCTCTGCTGCAGAATTCAAAGTTTCTTTAACGTCTATCATAATTATTTCAATTTATAATTTACAATTTATAGTTTATAGGGCATTCTAGCTATATAGCGTAGCCCCCTATCAACTTTTACCTATTAACTATTAACTCTTAACTATCCCCAATCTCTTGAGTTCTTCGCCCACATAGTTGGTGAGTTCTACAAACTGTTGGATAGTGAGCTGCTCAGGGCGCTTGGTCATGATGTCGGTGGTGAAGAACTCCTCGCGTGGGGTTACACCTGGGAACATCTGCTTAAGGCTTACACGGAGCATCTTGCGACGCTGGTTGAAGACCGTCTTAACCAGACGCTTAAACAGTTTTTCATCACAGCCAAGGTCAGTCACCTTGTTGCGAGTCATGCGGATTACCGCACTCTTTACCTTTGGAGGTGGGTTGAACACATTCTCATCTACCGTAAAGAGATATTCCACATCATACCATACCTGGATGAGCACACTGAGGATACCATAGGCTTTGTTACCTGGTTCTGAAGCCATACGCAATGCCACCTCGCGCTGGATCATTCCGGTACAGCAAGGAATGAGGTCTTTGTAATCAAGCATCTTGAAGAATATCTGCGATGAGATATCGTATGGATAATTGCCTGTCAGTACAAACTGCTTTCCATCGAATATCTGGTTCAAATCCATTCTCAGGAAGTCTTCACCGATAATATTATCCTTGAGTGTCGGGAAATTCTCATGAAGATACGCCACCGACTCCGAGTCGATTTCCACTGCCTTGACGGGTCTTGGTTTCTCTACGAGATATTGGGTAAGAACGCCCATACCTGGTCCTATTTCGAGAACAGGTATATCCGGGCAGGCATCCACCGTATCGGCGATGCGCTTTGCTATATTGAGGTCGGTCAAGAAGTGCTGACCGAGATTCTTCTTAGGCTTTACAGCTTTCATATCTTATCTTTATATTATATATTTTGCAAAAATACGATTATTTTTTGAGAATCCACACGAAGTATGCGATTTTTTTATCTTTTTGGGTAAAAAAAGGGAAAGAACCACTTGTTTCTTTAAAAAAAGGCTATACTTTTAGCCATAAATGGCGCCCAAGCGTTTATTTATGCTAAAAATATGCAGATTCGAACGATATTGTCAATAAAAGTATTATCTTTGCATCTAATTATGGATATAAAGAAGATAGCAAACAACATATGGAAGGTGGCTTTGTCGCTCATTCTGGGTGGCGCCATCCTTTATTGGATGTATCGCGGATTCGACTTCAAGCAAGTAGAAGATGTTCTGCTTCACAAGATGAGTTGGACCTGGATGCTGCTGTCGTTCCCTTTTGGCATCTCTGCCCAGGTGTTCAGAGGATGGAGATGGAAACAGTCGCTGGAACCATTAGGCGAGAAGACCCGCTCCAGTATCAGCATCTACTCCATCTTCCTGTCCTATGCTCTGAGTCTTGTAATTCCTCGTGCGGGCGAGTTTGCCAGATGCGGCGTATTGAAGAAATGGGATGATGTTTCGTTTCCGAAAGCCTTGGGTACCGTCGTTACAGAAAGAGCCATCGATTCACTCCTCGTGCTGCTGATTACGGCGCTGGTCTTTGTGATGCAGATTCCGGTATTCCTCAATTTCTTTGAGAAAACAGGTACGAGCATGGACAGTTTACTCTGCCAGTTTACAGCCACAGGTTACATTGTGACCGCTATCTGTGGCATTGCAGTACTCATCCTGGCTCACTATCTGCTCAAGCGACTCGCTATATATAATAAGGTGAAAGCAACACTGGGAGGACTCTGGCAAGGTATCATCTCGCTGAAAGGTGTCAGAAATGTACCGCTCTACATCGCCCTTACACTGGGCATCTGGTTGAGCTATTTCTTCCACTACTATCTCACCTTCCAATGCTTCGAGGCAACCTCCCATCTCAATCTGATGTGCGGTTTGGTGACATTCATCGTGGGCAGCATAGCGGTCATCGTACCAACTCCTAACGGAGCCGGACCTTGGCATTTTGCTGTCAAGACAATGCTCATACTCTATGGCATTCAGGCAAACGATGCCCTCTTCTTCGTTCTCATCGTACACTCCGTACAAACCCTGCTTGTAGTCCTTTTGGGAATCTATGCCTGGATAGCACTGGCGTTTACCGGGAAAATTAAAAGATAAAAGTTAAGAGTTAATAGTTGATAGCGGCTACGCCGTATAGCGAGAATGCCCTATAAACTATTAACTATAAATTTTAAATTAAATAAATATGGCTGACATTAAGAATTTGAACCCAGTTGAAATCTGGCGTAACTTTGACAAGTTAACACAAGTTCCACGTCCATCTGGACATTTGGAAAAGATTCAGGCTTATTTGCTCGATTGGGCAAAAGAAGCAGGTGTAGAGGCTTTCCAAGACCCAGCAGGCAACATCGTGATGCGCAAACCTGCAACTCCAGGTATGGAGAACCGCAAAGGCGTTATTATGCAGGCGCACATGGACATGGTTCCACAGAAAGCACCAGACAGCAAGCATAATTTCGAAACTGACCCTATCGAAACCATCATCGATGGCGACTGGGTACGTGCTAATCATACAACACTCGGTAGCGACGACGGACTTGGCGTAGCTACAATCATGGCTGTAATGGAATCAAAAGATTTGCAGCATGGTCCTATCGAGGGCTTGATTACCGCCGACGAAGAGACAGGCATGTATGGTGCCAACGATCTCCCAGCAGGCGAACTGAACGGTGACATTCTCTTGAACTTCGATACCGAGGTTTGGGGCGAGTTCGTTATCGGTAGCGCTGGCGGTATCGACATCACAGCAACTCTCGATTATAAAGAGGTAGAAACCGACAAGGAAGATGCTGCCGTTAAGGTAACCCTCAAGGGATTGAAAGGCGGTCACTCCGGTATCGAAATCAACGAAGGCAGAGCGAATGCCAACAAGTGTATGGTTCGTTTTGTGCGTGAAGCTATTTCAGAACTCGATGCCCGTCTAGCTTCATGGCAGGGTGGCAACATGCGCAATGCCATCCCATTCCAGGCTGAGGTTGTTCTGACCCTGCCTAAGGAGAACATTGAAGCTTTGAATGACCTGGTAGCAGACTGGAAGGACGAAATCTGTGATGAGTTCGAAGGCATTGAAACAACTGAGAACATCGAGTTCTTCGCTGAGAATGTAGAGACTCCTAAGATGCAGGTTCCTGCCGAAATCCAGGATAATCTTGTAGATGCAATCTACGCTTGCCACGATGGCGTATTGCGTATGGCTCCATCTATGCCTGAAATCGTAGAGACCTCTTCAAACCTCGCAATCGTTGAGATTGGTGACGGCAAGGCTGCCATCAAGATTCTGGCCCGTTCCAGCCACGAATACTACAAGATGTATCTTGCCACAATGGTAGAGAGCTGTTTCAACATGGCAGGCATGAAGGTTGAATTCAGCGGCAGCTATATGGGATGGAACCCTAACCCTAAGAGCGACATTCTGGAACACGTATTGAAGGTTTACAAAGAGCAGAACGGCACAGACGGTAAGGTACAGGCTGTTCACGCAGGTCTGGAGTGCTCTATCATCCTGAGCAAGTATCCTAACCTCGATGTCGTATCATTCGGTCCTACTCTTCTTAGTCCTCACACAGCCAATGAGCGTTGCCAGATCAGTTGCGTTGCTCCTTTCTGGAACCTTGTCAAGCAGCTCCTGACAGAGATTCCAGCAAAGTAAAAAATGGGGAACGAAATTACAAAAAGATTAAAAAAGAAAGCCGAGAGTGAAAATTCTCGGCTTTTTTGTTCCAGTTTTCAAAAGAAATCATTACCTTTGCAGTCGATTTCGCAAGTCTTGTAAAATCTCTGTAGCAGATCATACAAATTCACTTGCATAAGTTTCATTAAAATAACACCAAAATGGACGATTATCACGCGGAGAACAATAATGAATTGTAAGGCGTGGAGATTCAGCAACGATGAAGCCTTTCAGTAGGTCGTACCCAAGCGCTAGTCTCCATACCCCAAACTTTTATTATGTGGAGATTAGCAAACTATGAAGACTTATTGGAATATAGACAAGAATCTGACTGTACTCAATGAGTGGCAGCCAAACTGCTGGATACAAGTAACATGTCCAACTGATGAAGACCAGCGCTTGCTGGAAGAAGAATTCAAGATCCCTGATTATTTCCTCTCGGATATCAGCGATACCGATGAGCGTGCCCGCTATGAATATGACGATGGCTGGATGCTCATCATCCTCCGTATCCCTTATGTCAAGGAAATACGCAGCCGTACCCCATACACCACAGTGCCTCTGGGTATCATCCATAAGCGCGATGTTACCATCACCGTATGCTATTACGAAACCAACATGATGATTGATTTCGTAAGCTACCAGCAGAAGCGCAGCGAGGGGTTCACCGACTATGTAGACATGACCTTCCGTCTCTTCCTTTCTTCAGCGGTTTGGTATCTGAAGCGATTGAAACAGATCAATTCGCTCATAGAAAAGGCAAAACGAAACCTCGATCATGGTGTGAACAATGAGAGCCTGATTGGCCTGAGCCGCCTACAGGACTCCCTTACCTACTTCATCACCTCTATCCGAGGCAACGAGAATCTCCTGTCTAAGTTGAAGTTCAAGCTGCAGGTAGACGAACTTGATGCCGACCTCATTGAAGACGTAAACATCGAGATGACACAGGCACGCGAAACCACAAGCATCTACTCCGACATTCTGGAGTCGACGATGGATACCTATTCGAGCATCATCAACAACAACATGAATACCACGATGCGTACCTTGACCAGTATCAGTATCGTCATGATGTTGCCTACGCTGATTTCCTCATTGTTCGGTATGAACTTAATCAACGGTATGGAAGACAGCCATTACGGATTTGCCATTGCCCTGGTTATCTCCGTGATCGTTTCTGCACTTTCATGGGGCTTCCTCAGATACAAGCGCCTGCTCTAAGCATATTCCACTCTGATATGCATTAAGTAGCCCGAAAGAGCACATAAAACGATGATTAGCAAGAAAAAGGCAATTATAAATACAAAAAAAATTAAAAAATCGAATTTCATGGCATGAAATTCGATTTTTTTTTTTAAGTTTGCAACTTATTAATAATATAATTTTGTATGGGGTCGAATTGCGGATAAGCGACTACCGGCCCAAGAAACTCGAATCATAAACTAAACAAAGTGACATGATGGACTCTCAAGAAAAAGCTCTGTTGCAGCAGAGCACCCTGGAAGACCCTGCCAAGAAGGCTTATGCCACCAAGCAGGAAGTGCTCGAAAGAGTAAAGGAAATCGCTCATAGCAGCGAAAATCCAAACAAGGAGGAACTCGACCTACTCAAGACTACTTTCTACAAGATTCATCTCGCAGAAAGAGACGCACAGATGAAAGAGTATCTCGCAAAAGGCGGTGACCCAGAGAAGTATATCCTTCTACCGGATGACACCGAAGAAGCCTTCAAGGCTGAGATGCAACTCATCAAGGAGAAAAGAGCCAAGATCTTCCTGGCCCAAGAAGAAGAAAAACAAGATAATCTCCGCAAAAAAGAGGAAATTATCGAAAAGATAAAGGCCATGACCACCTCACCGGAAGAGGCCAACAAATCATATCAGGACTTCAAGGCCTTGCAGCAGGAATGGAAGGAAATCAAGAACATCCCTGCAGACAAGGCAAACGAGGTATGGAAGAACTACCAGCTCTATGTAGAGCAGTTCTACGACATGCTCAAGTTAAACAGCGAAGCCCGCGAATATGATTTCAAGAAGAATCTTGAAGCCAAGACCAAACTCTGCGAGGCTGCAGAGAAGCTCAATGAGGAAGAGGATGTTATTTCTGCCTTCCACCAGCTTCAGGACCTCCACCAGCAATATCGTGAGATTGGTCCTGTTGCCAAGGAGTTGAGAGAACAGATTTGGGAGCGTTTCAAGGCTGCCAGCACTGTTATCAACAAGAAGCACCAGCAGCACTTCGAAGACCTGCGTGCCAAGGAAGAGGAAAACCTCGCCAAGAAAACTGCCCTCTGCGAAAAGGTAGAGGCTGCCAACCAAGGAGAATACAAGACTGCTAAGGACTGGGAGAAGGTTACCCAGGAAATCATAGAGATTCAGAAAGAGTGGCGCACTATCGGTTTTGCCCCTCAGAAGATGAACGTCAAGATTTTCGAGCGTTTCCGCATCGCCAACGATGAATTCTTCAACAAAAAGGCAGAATTCTTCAAAGGATTGAAAGATACCTACTCTGCCAATCTCGAAAAGAAACAGCAACTCGTAAACAAGGCAAAGGAACTGGCTGACAGTACAGACTGGAAGAAGACTGGCGACAAGTTCATCGCTCTTCAGAAAGAATGGAAGAAGGTGGGTACCGTACCTCATAAACAAGGCGAATTGCTCTGGAAGGAATTTCTGGATACCTGCAACAAGTTCTTCGAAGCCCGCAACAAGCAGAATGCCGGTTCACGCAGCGAGGAACATGCCAATCTGGACAAGAAGCGCAACATTATTGCCCAGCTCAAGGAACTTGTAGTTGCAGAGATTTCAGACAACGATTTCCAAAAGAAGCTCAAAGATCTTGCCAAGCAATACAGTGCAATCGGACACGTTCCTTTCAAAGAGAAAGACAAAGTCTATAAAGAGTATCATGAGGCTATCGATGCAGCCTACAAGAAACTTCATGCCACCAACGCAAAGCGCCACTTCGACAACTTCAAGAACAACTTGAAGAATGTTGCCAAGGAAGGCGGCAATGCACTCGGCAATGAGCGTGGCAAACTCTTGCGCCGCTACGACCAGTTGCGCAGCGAGATTACTACCTACGAGAACAACCTCGGTTTCTTCAATACGGCCAGCAAGAAGGGCAATAGTCTGGTAGAAGAAATGAACCGTAAGATTGAGAAACTCAAGGCTGACCTCGAAATGGTAAAGCAGAAAATCAAGGCTATTGATGCCGAGAAGAAATAAATGCAATACCCCCAGGGCGAAAGCTCTGGGGGTTATTGTTATGAATACTCCATAAAACAGAATTTCTATAAACAAAAAAAACATCTTTCGTTACTGAAAGATGCCTTACCATATGAGTTGGGATACCCGGACTCGAACCAGGAATGACAGGACCAGAATCTGTAGTGTTACCATTACACCATATCCCAAACTTAAAATAGAACTTTTTGATTGTTGGGATACCCGGACTCGAACCAGGAATGACAGGACCAGAATCTGTAGTGTTACCATTACACCATATCCCAATATCAGCAAACGAAATGTTCTTTTCTCGATTGCGAGTGCAAAGGTACTAGTTTTTTTTGAACCTACAAAATTTTTCGGCACTTTTTTCTAAAAAAAACGCAATTTCTTTAATTTTCCACATTTTTTTTGCCTTTTAAGTCGATTTTCCATTATAATAATGTATCTTTGCAGAAAAATAGAGAATATAAATTAAGTAAGAAAGAAAAGATAAATGAACACAGTTAAACAACTCGTAGAGACTATTAAAGAAGGTATACAAGAAAAGAAAGGTCAAGACATTGTTATCGCCGACCTGACAGAAATCGATGGAAGCATTGCCAAGTACTTCATCATCTGCCAGGGAGGAAGCCCTACTCAGGTTGAAGCTATCGCAGGTTCTGTGGGAGATATCGTGCGCAAGAATCTGAAAGAAAAACCTGTAAATGTAGCAGGTCTCGGCAACGACCAGTGGGTGGCAATGGACTTTGTTGACGTATTAGTACATATCTTCCTTCCGGAAGTACGTGCTTATTACGACCTCGAACATTTATGGGAGGATGCAAAGCTTACCCATATACCTGATCTCGACTAGTCAGTTTCTCCCATCCTACATGATGAATCAGACATTGTTTTTCGACTAAAAGTTATACATATAAAATAAAATGGAACAAAGCAATAATATGAAGCCTCGTGGCAATGGCGGACCCAAGATGCCACGATTTAATATGACCTGGCTTTTCACCATCTGCCTCATCACCATGATCATCCTCTTCTTTACAGGAGGAGGCGATGCGATTGGAGGCAGCGCTGCCAAGGAAGCCACATACACCCAGTTCAAACAGTATGTAGACAAGGGTTATGTGCTCAGTGTTGTGGCCAATAAAACAGAAAGCACCCTCAAAATATACATCAACCCGAAATATACGCGCGATGTATACAATATGCCGGCAAAGTCTGTAGGTCCTAACCCATACGTAAAAGTACAGTTCGGCTCGGTTGACGAAGTGGAACGCTATGCCAACCAGATGTTGAAGGAAAAGAAGATACGCTCCTTCAGCTACGACAACCAGAAGGATAACGACTTCTTAAGCACGCTCTTCAATCTGGCACCTCTGCTCTTCTTCGTATTCTTCATCCTTTGGATGTCTGGAAGATTCAGCGGCGGTATGGGCAGCGGCGGTATGGGCGGCATCTTCAGCGTGGGCAAAAGCAAAGCTAAGATGTACGAAAAGGGAAATGCCATCGGCATCACCTTTAAGGATGTGGCCGGACAGGAAGGTGCCAAGCAGGAAGTGAAGGAAATTGTAGACTTCCTGAAAAACCCACAAAAATATACCGATTTGGGTGGTAAGATTCCAAAGGGAGCCCTTCTCGTAGGTCCTCCGGGAACTGGTAAGACCCTCTTGGCTAAGGCTGTTGCCGGCGAGGCTGGCGTACCTTTCTTCTCCATGAGCGGTTCCGACTTCGTTGAAATGTTCGTAGGTGTAGGTGCCTCACGTGTACGCGACCTATTCCGCCAGGCTAAAGAGAAATCACCTTGTATCATCTTTATCGATGAGATTGATGCTGTAGGCCGTGCCCGCAGCAAGAACCCAGCCATGGGTGGTAATGATGAGCGCGAGAACACCTTGAACGCTCTCCTTACAGAGATGGATGGTTTCGGTACCAACAGTGGTGTCATCATCCTTGCAGCTACCAACCGTGTAGACATGCTCGACAGCGCCTTGCTCCGTGCCGGACGTTTCGACCGCGAAATTCATGTAGATCTCCCTGGTTTGAACGAACGTAAGGCTATCTTCCTGGTTCATCTCAAACCTATCAAGATAGACGAAACAGTAGATGTTGATCTACTGGCACGCCAGACTCCAGGGTTCTCGGGTGCAGATATTGCCAACGTTTGTAACGAGGCAGCCCTCATTGCTGCACGCCACGACAAGAAGGCTGTGTGCAAACAGGATTTCCTCGATGCAGTAGACCGTATTGTAGGCGGTCTGGAGAAGAAGACTAAGGTGATGACTGCCGACGAGAAGCGTAGCATCGCTCTCCACGAAGCAGGCCACGCAACCATCTCATGGTTCTGCCAGTATGCCAACCCTCTCATCAAGGTTACCATCGTGCCTCGTGGTCAGGCTCTCGGTGCTGCATGGTATCTGCCAGAAGAGCGCCAGATAACCACCAAAGAACAGATGCTCGACGAGATGTGTTCATTAATGGGTGGACGTGCCGCAGAAGAACTCTTCACCGGTCATATTTCGTCAGGAGCCATGAACGACCTGGAGCGCGCCACAAAGAGTGCTTATGGTATGGTAGCTTATCTCGGTATGAGCAAGACGTTGCCAAACATCTGCTTTTACAACCGGAACGAATATGCATTCCAGCGTCCGTACTCTGAGTCTACAGCCCGCGAGATAGACCAGGAAGTTCTGAAGATTGTCAACGAACAGTATACCCGTGCCAAGAACATCCTGATGGAGCACAAGGAAGGGCACAATGCCTTAGCAGAACTTCTGATCAAGAAAGAGGTGATTATGGCAGAAGACGTAGAACATATCTTTGGCAAACGCCCTTGGTTGAGCCGTTCGCAGGAAATCATGGAAGACGAACAGCCTAAGATAGACGATGACGCCGTAAAGGAACTTCCTGAAGTTCAGGCTGCCATCAAGGAGCATGAAGAGAACCAGAAGAAGAATGCAGATTCTGAAGAGACTTCCAAGAAGGATGAAGGTTCGGAAGAAAAAAAGAACGAATAAAACAAACCGATATGACTGACAAACAGAAGAATCTAGTGATAAGATCCATCACAGGCGTATTTTTCGTGGTGTGCATGGTATCTTGCTTTCTCAATCCCAGGGCAATGGTTATCCTGTTCGCCCTCATTACCGGATTGAGCATATGGGAGTATTGCGGATTAGTTAACCAGAAGGAGAATGTTACGGTAAACCGTTTCATCAGCACCGTGGCGGGTGTTTACTTCTTCCTTGCCGTGGCTGGTTTCCGCATGGGCATTGTGGGCAATTTCGTGGTTTTCGTACCTTATCTGCTCACCATCCTCTATCTCTTCATCAGCGAACTGTATACAGGCAACAAGGATGCCATCAACGATTGGGCTTACACTATGCTCTCTCAGTTGTACATCGCCTTGCCTTTCTCAATGATCAATGTATTGAGTTTCGAGACATCAGCTTTCGATGGCCAGATACATTACGACATGCTGTTGCCTTTGAGCATTTTCATTTTCCTCTGGACCAATGATACCGGTGCCTATTGCAGCGGTTCGCTTTTCGGCAAGCATAAGCTCTTTCCTCGCATCAGTCCAGCCAAGAGTTGGGAAGGTAGCATAGGCGGAGGCATATTCGTACTGATAGCAGCAGGCATTATCGGCTATATTGCCAACGATGGCGAAGCCCATCGTCTCAGCATTCTCGGTTGGGAAGGTTTAGGTCTGGTTGTGGTATTCTTCGGCACATGGGGCGATCTGGTAGAAAGCCTCTTCAAGCGTACCCTCGGAGTAAAGGATAGCGGCAACATCCTGCCAGGACATGGAGGCATGCTCGACCGCTTCGACTCTTCGCTCATGGCGATACCGGCAGCAGTAATCTACCTATACACCATCCAGTTGTTTGGATAATACATCTTTTACGAGATAAAGGCCAAACCTATAGTTTGGCCAAGCACAAAGAAAGGCAGGGATTCCTCAAAGAACCCCTGCCTTTTTTTCATATCACTATAAAAAACACAAGTAGCTTCGTTGGCTCACGAAAGTACTTGCGATAAACTATGCTGTTATCTGTTATATTTCTTCAGTGCCTGCTTCACCATCTTGCCCCATGGCTGCTCTGATGATGTTGGCATGCCAGTCTTGCACAAGTCATTTCACCGCATTTTTGTTGTAGAACCGAGGCCAGATGTTGTGCCATCCCAGACTCACGCCTCTCAACACTACAGGATTACCACTCTGGTCGCAAAGCTGCGCACCTTTTACCTGCAACTGTCCCCATTGCTTTACAGGGTTTGCTGCACACACTTGTGCCATACAAAAGAGGGCACAAATGAGAGTCAGTAGTTTTTTCATTTTTTAGGGTTGAAAATTAAATATATATTTTTGGGTTTGTTTTTTTAGGATAGCTAATACTCCTACATAGGTAGCAGATTACAAATCTGCCTTAGTCAGCAGTTCTGCAGCGGATTGATATCCGCCACAGAACTGAAAGAGATTGCTTTTTATCAAAACATTTCACCTTTTTCCTGTTCTTCTTCAAAGCGTTCACCCTTCTGGGCTTCCTGCGCCTCATACTGTGCCTGGGCAACACGCTGCTGAGCCTCACGTGCCTTAGCCTCAGCCGCCAGTCGGGCTTTTTCTGCTCTTATTCTTGCCAGTTCAGCCTCTTCTTCTGCTCGCTTCTGCGCCGCCAAAGCTTCCTCTTCGGCACGTTTCTTAGCAGCCTCGGCTTCAGCTATCGCCTTCTGTCGCGCACGTTCTGCAGCCTCAGCTGCAGCTTTGGCTTCAGCTTCAGCACGCTCACGAGCCATACGGAGAAGCATTTCCCTACGCTTAACCAGAAGATCAAACATGATGCCCGCAGCCTCATCGGGCGCAACCTTATCGCCTAACTGAGTTCGAACTTCCTGATATTCTGCCAACATCTTATCCCTGCCAGGTTCTCCCGGAAGAATCTGATAAAGTTCGTTGGCAATACCATCAACCGTAAAGCGGTCGGCAAGCATCTCCGGCACAATCTCCTTATTGGCGATAAGATTCACAAGCGAGATAAACTTCACCTTGATGATATGCTTGAAACCGAAACGGATAAGATGAGGTACAGGCGTTTCATAACATACCACCTGAGGCACATCGAAAAGAGCCGTCTCTAAAGTTGCAGTACCACTGGTAACAAGAGCTGCCGTAGCATGCGACAAGAGCGGATAAGTCTTGTTACGCACCAGTTTGACAGGTGTACCTTTGATAAACTTCTCATAATAAGCATCGTCTATCGAAGGAGCACCGGCAAGCACCATCTGATAATCTTCAAAACGCTCAGCCACCTCAATCATCGCCGGCAGATTGTCTTTGATTTCCTGCAGACGGCTTCCTGCCAGCAAAGCGATAACAGGACGATAGGTGTCAAGATTATTCTCCTGACAGAACTCCGTAAAACTCTGATGATATCCCGACCTGAACTCCCCTACTTCCTGAGCCGTAGGATTACCTACATAGTGAATAGGATAACGGTGCTTCTTTTCGAAGAACGGCACCTCGAATGGCAAGATAGAGAAGAGTTCTGCGATATCGCGCTTAATGCTGCGGATCCGCCACTCCTTCCATGCCCATATCTTAGGAGAAATGTAATAATAGGCAGGGATATTGGTGTTCTTTTTCAAGAACTTAGCTATCTTGAGATTAAATCCCGGATAATCTACCAGTATCACTACATCCGGTTTCCATTTCACAATATCTTCCTTGCATCTCTTCAGGTTCGAAAAGATGGTACCTAAATGTAGCAGTACAGGCACAAAACCCATATAAGCCAACTCCTTAAAATGCTTGACGCGAGTGCCACCTTCAGCAGCCATCAAATCACCGCCGAAGAAACGGAATTCAGCAAACTCGTCTATTTTTTTCAACGAGCGCATCAATCTGCTAGCATGCAAATCTCCACTAGCCTCGCCTACTATCAGGTAATACTTCATAATTCAAAATTCTTTAACCAATCATAATCCGTTACATCAATCTTAGTTGGGGTTATAGCGATGTAACCATGATTCACAGCCCATTGGTCGGTATCCGTTGCCTCAGGTTCGTCATTACGGTATTCACCCACCATCCAATAATAATCATATCCATGCGGATGAGTGCGATGATCCACCTCATTGATCCAGGAGCCATGAGTCATCCGGCAACCCTTGAAACCCTTGAACGGAGGCAAAGCCGGGAAGTTGACATTCAGACAGGTATATTCTGGCAATCCCTTCTCCAGCACCATCTTAACAACCTTCAGTACCCCATCGTGCAAAGGAGTGAGATCAGCATTTTCATCATAATTGCTACTGCTGAAGGCTATGCTTGGAATATGCTGCATACAGCCCTCCTTAGCTACACCCATAGTTCCCGAATAATGATTATTCACGCTCGAATTGTCACCATGATTGATACCGCCGATAATCAGATCAGGCTTGCGATCAGCAAGAAACTGATCCAACGCCAGTTTCACACAGTCAACCGGTGTGCCGCTACATGACCAAACCTCCACATCATTCCCCATATTGTGGCGACGCTTCAGGCGCAAGGGAGTAGTAGCCGAGAAGGCACAGGCGAATCCCGAACGGGCACTTTCCGGTGCTACAACCAGCAGGTCGCACCAGTCTTTCAGAAAGCTCACCAGGGTCTTGATTCCATTGGCATGATAGCCATCATCATTCGAAATTAATACTAACGGTTTCTTATTTTCCATAAAAATATCTTTCTTTTTGGTGCAAAAGTACGAAAAAACCTTTAAAGATAGCGACTTTCTCACAATATTTTTGTATCTTTGCCGAAAATTTACTAAGAAAATGGGAAAAATCATCGCATTAGCTAACCAAAAAGGCGGTGTAGGAAAGACTACTACCACCATTAACTTGGCAGCATCGCTTGCCACGCTAGAGAAAACGGTACTCGTAGTGGACGCCGACCCACAGGCAAACGCTTCCAGTGGATTGGGCGTGGATATCAGCGAGGTAGACTGCTCGCTCTACGAATGCATCATCAACCATGCAGACGTGCGCGATGCCATCTACACCACCGACATTGATGGACTCGACATCATACCTAGTCATATCGACCTGGTAGGTGCCGAGATAGAGATGCTGAATCTAAAAAATCGCGAAAAGGTGATTAAGACATTACTGCAGCCTATCCGTGACGAATACGACTACATTCTGATAGACTGTTCCCCTTCGCTCGGCCTCATCACCGTCAATTCGTTGACGGCAGCCGATAGTGTCATCATCCCAGTTCAATGTGAATATTTCGCTCTTGAAGGTATCAGCAAATTGCTCAATACCATCAAGATCATCAAGAGTAAGCTGAATCCGAAACTCGAGATAGAAGGTTTCCTGCTCACCATGTATGATAGTCGTCTACGCCTTGCCAACCAGATATACGACGAGGTGAAACGCCACTTCCAGGAATTGGTGTTCAAGACCGTTATCCAGCGCAACGTGAAGCTGAGCGAGAGTCCGAGCCATGGTCTCCCAGTTATCCTTTACGATGCAGAAAGCAATGGAGCCAAGAACCATCTGGCCTTGGCAAAGGAGATTATCAACAAGAATAGTTAAGATTTGGAAATTGAACCCTCTTAGAAAGTTCAATGTTCAAAATTAAAAGTAAAAAAATGGCAGTACACAAGAAATACAACAACGGTACAAAGAGCAACGCTTTAGGACGCGGACTCGATGCCCTCATCTCTACCGAAGGAGTGCGCACCCAGGGCAGCAGTACCATCAATGAAATTTCTCTCGACCAGATTGAGGCGAATCCCAATCAGCCACGCCGAGAGTTTGACGACGAAGCCCTACATGAGCTCGCCGAAAGCATCAAGGCCATAGGCATCATCCAGCCTATCACCTTAAGACAGGTTTCAGAAAACAGATTCCAGATTATCGCCGGTGAACGCCGCTGGCGCGCTTCACAACTTGCGGGGCTGACAGCTATCCCTGCATACATCCGCACCATCAGCGATGAGAACGTAATGGAAATGGCGCTCGTAGAGAATATCCAGCGCCAAGACCTCAACGCCATAGAAATAGCACTCGCCTACGAACACCTTCTGGAAAACGAGGGTATGACACAGGAGAAAATTTCAGAACGTGTGGGCAAGAGCCGTGCAGCTATCGCCAACTATCTGCGACTGCTCAAACTTCCTGCCCAGGTGCAGATGGCACTACAGAAGAAAGAAATCGACATGGGTCATTGCCGTGCCCTACTGGCCCTCGACTCACCTTCGCTGCAAATCAAGTTGTTCAAGGAGATACAGAAGAACGGCTACTCAGTAAGAAAGGTTGAAGAGATGGTACAGCGACTCAAGAGCGGAGAAGACATCGAGAGCGGTAAGAAAACCATCACGGCTAAGGCTCAGATGCCTGAGGAATTTACACAACTCAAAAACCGCCTGTCACAGTTTCTCAATACCAAAGTGCAGTTCACCTGCTCTGCTAAGGGCAAGGGAAAAATCAGCATTCCATTCGCCAACGAAGAGGAGCTGGAGCACATCATGAATGTTTTCGATCAGTTAAAGCAAGAATAAAAGTGAAACTCAGTATATCACAAATCTGTTTGGCAACCCTGCTGCTTCTGGCACCGATGGGCGCACAGGCACAGAAGTCGAAACAAAAAAAACAAGTGACCGATGTGCCAACCATTGCATCAGCCGACTCGGCAAAAATAGCCATAGACTCGATGCTTACCGCACAAGACAGCAGCAAACTGGCAAGCCTCACCCAACCAGCAAAGCCTGTACGCAAAAAGCGCAACTGGACAACCTGGCGACCTGATACCAAGCGTGCCATGTGGTTGGCACTTGTATTACCTGGTGCCGGACAGATATACAATCGCAAATATTGGAAACTGCCCTTCATCTATGGCGGTTTCGTAGGCTGTACATACGCCATCACCTGGAACAACCAGATGTATCACGACTATTCGCAAGCCTACATGGATATTATGGACGATGACCCAAACACCCAGAGCTACAATCAATTTCTGCACTTGGGCGCCCAGATCAACGAATCGAACATAGAACGCTATAAGGAAATCTTCCGCAAGCGAAAAGATAAATATCGCCGTTGGAGAGACTTGGGAACCTTCGTCATGATAGGCATCTATGCCTTCTCAGTGATTGATGCCTACGTAGATGCATCGCTCTCGGAATTTGACATTTCCGATGATCTCTCGCTCAGAATAGAGCCTACCATGCTGAATAACGGCAACAAGACTGCCAATCCGCTGCGGTCTGGAAGCCTTGGCGTAAGCTGCTCACTCACATTTTAATGCTTGAGGAGTTAGAATACACCTATATATATTATAACGTAAAATAGAAATTAGAAACATAGACGAGATAAAACATCAATATGAAGAAAATACTAGTCATGGCAGCAGCGATGCTGTTCAGCTTACAAGGCATTCATGCCCAAACCGACGTTAAAGAAGAAACAGATAACGATGATATCATCACCGTTACCGACAAAGACGGAAAGCAGGAGGAAATCGAAGTACCAGAGGGATTGGAAGATAACCTCGACAGCCTGCTCCACCTTTACAATGCACAGACTTACATGATGGCAGATACAACCTGCAAATACCGCGATGTAAACCCTGTCTTCGAGAAGGAAGTGTATATCGACCGTCTGAAGAGAATGCCTACCATCATCGAAATGCCATACAATGAGGTAGTACAGAAATTCATAGACCGTTACAGCGGAAAACTACGCCGTTCAGTAAGTTTTATATTGGGAGCAAGTAACTTCTACATGCCTATTTTCGAAGAGGCATTAGAGGCTTACAACCTGCCACTGGAATTGAAATATCTGCCAGTTATTGAATCGGCACTCAACCCTAAAGCTGTATCACGCGTTGGTGCCACAGGTTTATGGCAGTTTATGCTGCCTACCGGCAAGCGATATGGACTGGAAGTAAACTCACTCATCGATGAGCGCCGCGACCCGGTAAAAGCATCCTATGCAGCCGCTCACTATCTGAGCGACCTGTACAAAATATTCGATGATTGGAGCCTCGTGATTGCAGCTTACAACTGCGGTCCAACCAATGTCAACAAGGCCATCCATCGTGCAAAAGGCAACGCCGACTACTGGAACATCTATCCATATCTGCCAAAGGAAACACGTGGATATGTACCAGCTTTCATCGCTGCCAACTACATCATGAACTACTACTGCGATCATAACATCTGCCCTATGGTAAGCGAACTGCCAGTAAAGACAGACACTATCGTAGTATCAAAAGATATCCACCTGGAGCAGATTTCCAAAGTGCTGAACATCAACATCGAGCACCTGCGCAATCTGAATCCACAGTATCGTCATGATATCATCAACGGATTGAACCATCCGATGGTATTGCGTCTTCCATCTACCCTCATCGGTAGTTTCATCGACCAGCAGGACAGCATCTGTGCTTACAGAGCCGATGAACTCTTCCTGAAGCGCACTACCGTAGATATCAACGATGCACAGCCTACCTATAGCCGCCCACGAAGCAGCTACAGTCGCCACAGCGCTTCTTCACGCAGCAAGAAGAGCAGCAAGCGAGGCAGAAACAGAAAACAAGGCAGCAAGAGTGTTACCATCAAGAATGGTGATACCCTTTCTGAAATAGCAGCACGCCACGGAACAACCGTTAAGAAACTGCGCAAACTGAACGGCATCAAGGGTAGCAGTATCCGTGCCGGAAAGAAAATCAAAGTGAAATAAAAGAACTACGTACGCTGTAGTTTTTTCAGTCTAATTAAGAACATTATTTATTGGAGGAACCCACTATGGATGACCAGAACTTGAAAGACCTCGAAAGAGAGCAGGCTGATAACCAGTTGATTGGCGATGCCTTTCAACACCTGCTTGACACCTACCTGAGTTCACGACACCGCAAGAAGGTAGATATAGTGACCAAGGCATTCAACTTCGCCAGACAGGCGCACAAAGGTGTGCGCCGCCTCTCGGGCGAACCATATATCATGCACCCTATCGCCGTGGCTCAGATAGCCTGCGAGGAGATGGGGCTCGGCTCAACGAGCATCTGTGCCGCACTGCTTCATGATGTGGTAGAAGATACCGACTACACCGTAGAAGATATCTCAAACATCTTTGGAGCTAAAGTGGCACAAATCGTTGATGGACTCACCAAAATCAGTGGTGGAATCTTCGGCGATAAGGCATCAGCACAGGCAGAAAACTTCAAAAAACTGTTGCTCACTATGAGCGATGACATCCGTGTTATCCTTATCAAGATTTGCGACCGCCTGCACAACATGCGCACGCTGGAATCGCAACCGGCCAACAAACAATACAAGATTGCGGGCGAAACCTTGTATATTTATGCACCTCTCGCCAATCGATTGGGCTTGAACAAAATCAAGACCGAACTCGAAAACCTCAGCTTCCGCTACGACCATCCACAGGAGTATGCCAACATAGAGCATAAGCTTGCCGATACCGAATCGCAGCGCGATACCCTCTTCGAGAGTTTTACTGCACCTATCCGCGAAGAACTCGACAAGTTAGGCGTAGAATATAAAATCAAAGCACGTGTGAAGAGCCCTTATTCTATTTGGAACAAGATGCAGAACAAGCACGTTACCTTCGATGAGATTTACGACATTCTTGCTGTGCGCATCATCTTTACGCCAAAGGTGAGAGCAAACGAAGTAAACGAATGTTTCAATATCTACGTAGCCATCAGCAAAATCTACAAGAGCCATCCAGACCGTCTGCGCGACTGGTTGAACCATCCGAAAGCAAATGGTTATCAGGCACTCCACGTTACCCTGATGAGTAAGCAGGGAAGATGGATAGAAGTGCAGATCCGTTCCGACCGTATGGACGAGGTAGCAGAAAAGGGGTTTGCTGCCCACTGGAAATACAAAGAAGGAAACGAAGGTGAATATACAGAAGATGAGAACGAACTGAACGATTGGCTCAGCACCATCAAGGAGATTCTGGACGATCCGCAGCCGGATGCCATGGACTTCCTCGATGCCATCAAGCTGAACCTCTATGCTTCAGAAATCTTCGTCTTCACACCAAAGGGAGAAATCAAGACGATGCCGGCAGGCTGTACTGCCCTCGACTTCGCCTTCCAGATTCATACCTTCCTGGGCAGCCACTGTATCGGAGCCAAGGTAAACCATAAGCTGGTTCCGCTGAGCCATAAGCTGCAAAGTGGCGACCAGGTTGAGATTCTTACGTCCAAGAGCCAGCATGTACAGGAAGAATGGGTAAACTTCGTCAGTTCAGCCAAGGCAAAGAGCAAGATTCTTGCCATCCTGCGCCGTGATTCACGAGAGGTTCAGAAGAAGGGAGAAAACATACTCACCGAATGGCTCAAGAAGAACAGCATCGAGATGAGTGCATCGGTGGTAGAGCGCCTATGCGATTTTCATAATATCCAGAAGCCTGAAACCCTCTTCCAGTCATTGGGAGACCATCAGATTATCCTAGGCGATAAAGACTTCGATGAGTTGCAGGACAAGCCTAAAAAACAGCAGACCAGCAGCTGGCGCAATTATATCCCATTCCTGGGCAAGAGTAAGGAGAAGGCTCAAGAAAAAGGCATCGTGAAGCCTCAGGATCTTTTCGTGGTGGGCAAAGACTTCAACAAGAAGAAGCCACTCATCCTGACCGAGGAGAACATCAACCAGTTTATCTTTCCTAGCTGCTGCCATGCGATTCCTGGCGATGACGTTATGGGCTTTATCGACAACAAGAACCGCATCGAAATCCATAAGCGCTCTTGCAGCATAGCAGCCAAACTGAAGTCCAGTTTCGGCAACCGCATCGTAGATGCCAAATGGGATATGCACAAGCAGATACTCTTCGATGCTACCATCGAAATCAAGGGTATCGACCGTAAGGGCATGCTGCTGGATGTAAGTAAGGTGATTAGCGACCAGTTGGGTATCAATATCCATAAGGTAACTATCAGTAGCGACAACGGCATCTTCGACGGTACCATCGAACTCCGTGTTCACGACCGCGAAGAAGTTAAGACCATTATGAACCAACTCCGAAATATTGATGATCTGCAAGAAGTACAGAGAATCCTGTAACTTAGGAGTTTATGATAATAAAGAAAAGATAAATAATAGAGAATCGCCGGATTTAAAATCTGGCGATTCTCTATGAAATCATACAGATTTCAACATCTTTATAGAAATCGATTCAAAACAAAAAACTTAAAAACAATATGAAAAAATTATTCTTATCATTTTTAATGATGTTGCCCCTGTTGCCTCTGGCAGCAGCCAACAAGTATGACAACCCCGACACGATTGTAGTATCCCGTGATGGTACCGGCGAATTCCGCACCATCGACGAAGCCATCGAAGTATGTCGCGCTTTCATGGATTACAGCAAGGTAATCTATGTAAAGAAAGGCGTGTACAAGGAGAAACTCAGCCTCCCTTCATGGCTCACCAACATCACCATCTGTGGTGAAGACCGTGATAACACTATCATCACATGGGACGATCATGCCAACATCAAGATGCCTGTAGGTGGACTCGATTCAGAAGCTGCAGTAAAGGGCAAACCGATGGGCACATTCCGCACTTATACCCTGAAAGTACAGGGCAGTTACATCACCATCGAGAACATCACCATCGAGAACAATGCAGCCAAACTGGGACAAGCAGTCTCCCTGCATCTTGAAGGCGATCATATCCTGGTTCAGAACTGCCGTCTGCTGGGCAATCAGGATACCGTTTATACAGGTATAGCCAACAACCGTTCAGCCTTCTATGATTGCTACATCGAAGGAACCACCGATTTCATCTTTGGTCCGGGAAGAGCATGGTTTGAGAATTGTGAGATTCACAGCAAGGCCAACAGCTACATCACAGCCGCATCCAGTCCTGCCGGTCAGGAATATGGCTATGTATTCAACAAGTGCAAGCTTACCGCCGAGCCAGGTGTAGACAAGGTTTATCTGGGCCGTCCATGGCGTCCTTATGCAGCTACCCTCTTCATGAATTGCGAAATGGGCAGCCACATCCGTCCAGAAGGATGGCACAACTGGGGCAAGCAGAGCAACGAACAGACAGCCCGCTACAGCGAATATAACAACCACGGTGCAGGTGCTGCAACCAAGGCACGCGTAGCCTGGAGCCGCCAGCTCACCAAGAAAGAAGCAGCAAAAGTTACCATCAAGAATGTCTTCGGCGAAGAAGCGTGGTAACCCTAGCTAATCATAAAGTCCAAAGTTACTAAACCAGTCCATCGAGCTGCTTTTTGAGTTCTTTGAGCTGGTCTCTTACAGAAATAAGGGTGTCGAGAACTTCAGAAGATTTTTCGGCACCCGTTCTGTTTTGGTTCAGATACTTACGGGCAGCCGCAATCTTCAATCCCTTCACCTTGATAAGGTTGTAGATGAGCCTTACCTGCTCAATATCCTTATCGGTATACTGACGCACTTTGTTGCCAGCAACCTTCGGTTTGAGAAAAGGAAACTCCTTTTCCCAATATCTCAACGTAGAGTCGTTTAGACCAAACATTTCACCTACTTCCTTGATAGAATAGTACAATTTCGTTGTTTTATCTGGAATTATTGCCATTTTTTCCGTCTTTAATTTCAAAAATAATTAATTTAGTTGCAAAATTAAACAATTCTTCTTATCTTTGCAAAGATTTTCGGAAGAAAATGCCCTAAAGGGCAAAAATATTTTCTGAGAGGACTCTCAATCCCCTCTCCAAAACAGGAAAAAGAAATTAAAGATAAATATAAAAAAGATATGATGACAGCTAATGAAGTGCGCGAATCCTTCAAGAAATTCTTCGAAGGTAAAGGCCACAAGATTGTTCCATCAGCACCTATGGTTATCAAGGATGACCCAACGCTGATGTTTACAAACGCTGGTATGAACCAGTGGAAAGACATCATCCTCGGTACAAAAGACCCAGGCAAGGATGTTCGTCGTGTTGATACTCAGAAATGTCTCCGTGTAAGCGGTAAGCACAACGACCTCGAAGAGGTGGGTCACGATACTTACCACCACACCATGTTCGAGATGCTCGGTAACTGGAGCTTCGGCGACTACTTTAAGGAGGGTGCCATCGATATGGCATGGGAGTATCTTACTGAAATTTTGAAGCTCAACCCTGCCGATCTCTACGTTACCGTATTCGAGGGTAGCAAGGAGGAAGGTCTGGAACGCGACAACGAGGCTGCAGGTTACTGGGCTAAGCACGTGCCAGCCGACCATATCATCAATGGTAACAAGCACGACAACTTCTGGGAGATGGGCGATACAGGTCCTTGCGGTCCTTGCTCAGAGATTCACGTGGATTCTCGTACTCCAGAGGAGAAGGCTCAGGTGCCAGGCCGTGAGTTGGTAAACAAGGATAACCCACAGGTCATCGAAATCTGGAACATCGTGTTCATGCAGTACAACCGCAAGGCTGATGGTTCTCTCGAACCACTCCCAATGCACGTTATCGATACAGGTATGGGCTTCGAGCGCTTGGTTCGCATGTTGCAGGACAAGCACTCTAACTATGATACTGATATCTTCCAGCCAATCATCAAGGAAATCGAGGCTATCTCTGGCAAGAAGTATGGCTTCACTACTCCTACTGGTGAGAATGGCGAGGGCAAGGATGAGCAGGAGAAGATTGATATCGCTATGCGTGTCTGCGCCGACCACCTCCGTGCCGTAGCCTTCTCTATCGCCGATGGTCAGTTGCCAAGCAACGCCAAGGCAGGTTACGTAATCCGACGCATCTTGCGCCGTGCCGTACGTTACGCTTACACATTCCTCGGTCAGAAGCAGGCATTCATGTACAAGCTCGTCAATGTATTGGTAGAGCAGATGGGTGCAGCCTTCCCAGAGTTGCCAGCTCAGCAGGAGCTCATCACCCGCGTGATGAAAGAGGAAGAGGATTCATTCCTCCGCACCTTGGAGAAGGGTATCAACCTCCTCAATGGCGATATGGACGAGCTCAAGGCTCATGGCGAGACTCAGCTTGATGGTGTAAGCGCATTCCGCCTCTTCGATACCTATGGTTTCCCTCTCGACCTGACAGAGCTTATCTGCCGTGAGAATGGTTACACCGTAGATGCTGCAGGCTTCGACGAGGAGATGAAGAAGCAGAAGGAACGTGCCCGCAATGCTGCTGCCGTAGAGAACGGCGACTGGGAGGTTTTGAAAGAAGGCGACCAGAACTTCGTGGGTTACGACTATACAGAATATGAGTGCCACATCCTGCGCTACCGCAAGGTGACTCAGAAGAAGAACTCTTTCTATGAGCTGGTACTCGACAACACTCCATTCTATGGTGAGATGGGTGGACAGGTTGGCGACAAGGGTGTACTCGTTAGCGAGAACGAGACCATCCAGGTTATCGACACCAAGCGCGAGAACAACCAGAGCATCCACATCGTAAAGGAGTTGCCAAAGGATGTAAACGCAGATTTCATGGCTTGCGTAGATATCGAGAACCGCGAGGGAAGCGCTGCCAACCATACAGCTACCCACTTGCTCGACTACTGCCTAAAGCAGGTTTTGGGCGACCACGTAGAGCAGAAGGGTTCTTATGTAGATAAGGACACCTTGCGTTTCGACTTCTCTCACTTCCAGAAGGTAACTGATGAGGAGCTCCGCAAGGTAGAGCACATGGTAAACGAGATGATCCGTGCCGACTATCCATTGGATGAGCACCGCGATACTCCTATCGAGGAGGCTAAGGAACTTGGTGCTATCGCCCTCTTCGGCGAGAAGTATGGCGACAAGGTTCGTGTAGTTCGCTTCGGTCCATCAGCCGAGTTCTGTGGTGGTATTCACGCCAAGAGCACCGGTAAGATTGGTTTCTTCAAGATTATCTCTGAGAGCAGCGTAGCAGCCGGCATCCGCCGTATCGAGGCTTTGACAGGCAAGGCTTGCGAGGAGGCTATCTACGGTTTGCAGGATACCATCGTAGCCTTGAAGGGCTTGTTCAACAACGCCAAGGATCTCGAAGGTGTCATCAGAAAGTACATCGACGAGCACGATGCCTTGAAGAAGGATGTTGAGAAGTTCCAGGCTCAGGCTGTAGAGCGTGCCAAGGATAAGCTTGTAGAGAATGCAAAAGAAATCAATGGTGTGAAGGTTGTTACAGCCGTATTACCAATGGAGCCAGCAGCTGCCAAGGATTTGGTATTCAAGGTTCGCGAGGCATTGCCAGAGAACATGATCTGCGTGGTAGGTTCTGTTTATAACGACAAGCCTATGCTCAGCGTGATGTTCAGCGATGATATGGTTAAGGATCATGGTTTGAACGCTGGTAAGATGATTCGCGAAGCTGCCAAGTTGATTCAGGGCGGCGGTGGCGGTCAGTCTCACTATGCTCAGGCTGGCGGTAAGAACAAGGACGGCTTGAGCGCTGCAGTAGATAAGGTTGTAGAGTTGGCTCAGCTGTAATCAGCTTCCACAAATGAATATATGATAGAGTTATCTTAACTCTTATATATAATAAGGTATAAAGGGTTGCAATCCATCTTTCGAGGATTACAACCCTTTTTCTATTGACATTAGAGAAGTCTCCATGTCATAATTATCAATTTATGATAATCATCAAATGATAAAATTCTGTATTTCATTATCATTTTATGATAATCACTTTATGATAATCGGAATAAAAGTTGTATCTTTGCAGCCGTAAAATATATAATAAGGTATAAATATGGTAATGAAGAATCCTTTTGTCACAAATGGTTACGCCGGTCCGGAATACTTCTGCGACCGTGTGGAAGAAACCCAGCACATCACAGAGATGCTGACCAATGAGAATAACATGGCTCTGATTTCCCCTCGACGCATCGGAAAGACAGAGCTGATTCACCATTGCTTTGCCCAGCCAGTCATCCAAAAAGATTATTATACTTTTATCATAGACATCTATTCAACCAATTCCGTCAGCGATCTGGTCAATATGTTCGGCAAAGCCATTATTGATGAACTTCGCCCTAAAGGCAGAAGCGCTTGGGAGAAATTCCTGATAGCACTCTCTTCTCTCCGTTCAGAAATCTCTTTCGATATCAACGGGGCTCCAGTTTGGGGAATAGGCATCGGCAACATAGTAAATCCCGAAATTGCGCTTGATGAGATATTCTCTTATCTCAACCAAGCCGACAAGCCATGTCTTGTTGCCATCGACGAGTTTCAGCAAATCACCTACTATGCCGACAACCGCATAGAAGCTTTACTCCGTACCTACATTCAGCGTTGCACCAATGCCCACTTCATCTTCTCGGGTTCTCACCGCCATCTGATGGCAGAAATGTTCACATCTCCTGCCCGCCCATTCTATCAGAGCGTGACGCTGATGAACCTGAAGCCTCTGGATGTGGAGAAATACAAGGAGTTTGCCACAGCCAAGTTCGAGGAGCGCAACAAACATCTAGATACTGCCATTATCGGAGAACTCTTCGCCCGTTTCGGTGGTGTCACTTCATACATCCAGCGAGTAATGAATGTTCTCTTCCTCAAGACTCCCGAACAGGATACCTGCACTCTGGATATGGTAGATGACGCCATCAACTACAATCTCAACATGGCATCAGACACCTACGAGACCCTTCTGCGCCAGATGCCAGAAAAGCAGCGCAATGTCTTCATCGCTATCTCTGCAGAGGGCGAAGCCAGAAGCGTAAAGAGCGGAGCCTTCGCAAAGAAATATCATCTCCCGTCGCCAAGCTCTGTAAATTCCGCCCTGAAGGGATTGCTGGAGAAGGATTTCATCACCCAGCAGGATGATGCCTACGTGGTATATGACAAGTTCTTCGATTTGTGGCTGAAGAAGTATCTGAAATAGTATAAGGTGATTCCAATATTTTTTGCTACCTTTGCACCCAAATTTAAATATATATTCAATATGGCTATCATAAAGACAGTAGAGGGAAAAACTCCTCAATGGGGAAAGAATTGTTTTATCGCTGAGAACGCCGTACTGACCGGTGACTGCATTCTTGGTGATGACTGCAGCATCTGGTATAGTGCGGTATTGCGCTCTGACGTGGATGCCATCAGATGTGGAAACAGGGTAAATGTGCAGGATTGCGCCTGCATCCATCAAACCGGTACGATGCCTTGCATCCTGGAGGATGATGTATCTGTGGGACATGGGGCCATCGTCCACGGAGCCACAGTCAGAAAAGGCGCACTCATCGGAATGAATGCCACTGTGCTAGATAAGGCTGACATTGGAGAAGGGGCTATTATTGCAGCAGGTGCTGTAGTTACCCATGGCACCAAGGTTCCTGCACATGAGATTTGGGCGGGTATTCCAGCCAAGAAGGTGAAAGCTTGCGCTCCCGGACAAGCCGAAGAATTTGCCAAGCATTATTCCGGATACATCAAAGACTGGTATCTGAAGGAAGATTAATTGTTACAACGAGCATTTAATATCATCGAAACGATACCATCTATAAGTTATAAAAACTAAAAATAGGTAAGTTTTATCACTTATAAGTGAAACTTTTCGTATATTTGCAGAAAATTTCATTTATAAGTGATAAAAATATGGCAACTATTATTCGTCAATCATATATCGACAAGATAGAAAGGTATCTTGGTAAGGAGACTATCATCGTATTAGTAGGTCAACGTCGTGTAGGTAAAAGCTGCATGATGAAAATGATTCGTGACCGCAAGAAGGCAGATGACAGCAACAATATCATCTTTATAGATAAGGAGAAAAGAGAGTTTGACAACATTCAGACCTATCAGGATCTCAACGACTATATCGGAGAGCACTTTTTATCCGATAAACATAACTATATCCTTATCGATGAGATACAAGACATCAAGGAATTTGAACGATCCATTCGAAGTTATCGCACAGAACCCAACACCGACATTATCATCACAGGTAGCAATGCCCGCATGCTGAGCAATGAACTGAGCACACTCATCGGTGGCAGATATAAGGAAATCTATATCCAATCGCTGAGCTATAACGAGTTTCTGGAATTTCATCAACTATCAGATAATGACGAAGCACTTGCTCTGTACATTCAGTATGGTGGCCTGCCTGGTCTGGCAAAGATAGGTCTTGAAGAGGATGATGCACGTGAATATCAAATGGATATTTACCATACCGTTTTGCTTAAGGATGTCATTATGCGCAACCAAATTAGAAACGTGCCATTCTTAGAGAACCTGGTGCGTTTCCTGGCAGATAATACAGGTAAACTCATCTCCGCCAACAGCATCTCCAAATATATGAAATCTCAAGGAGAATCCATTGCTTCGGCAGCTATCACCAATTACATATCCTTCCTTTGTGAAGCCTATATCCTACACAAGGTGAACCGCTATGACATCCACGGCAAACGCATCTTTGAAACCAACGATAAGTTTTATTTCGAAGACAACGGCATCAGAAATGCCATTGCCGGGGGAACACGTGAAGGAGACATTGAGAAAGTGATAGAGAATATCATCTATCAGAACCTCATACGCTTGGGCTATCAAGTTTATGTAGGACAACTGCAAGCTGGAGAAATCGACTTTGTATGTACCAAACCAGGCGGCGAACGCATATACGTGCAAGCTTCCTATATCATAGCCGACGATGCAACCAGAGAGCGTGAGTTTGGTAATCTCCGTGCTATCAAGGACAACTACCCGAAGTACGTTATCTCCATGACTCCTCTGCTCACCAAAAATGATAATGACGGAATCACGCACCTGCATCTTCGCAAATTCCTGACAGAAGGAATATAAATAACAGGAATTTCTCAGATTGGGCACACAGTGTATTCCCAATCTGAGGATTCTTTTATTCCTCCCCATTCAGGCATTCGCCCGTCTCATAACTCTTCGTCATATCCTTTAAGATATCAATCATCTCCTGCCTCAAGCTCTCGGGCTTCAGTACAATGATATTTCTGCCATGCCACAACAGTTCCTGAAGGAAATCACGGCTGGGGCGAACGGTGAGGGTATATTCCCGATACATTCCGTCTTTCGACTCCTTTACTTTCTGCTGACTCTCGTGCAGCGGAACCTCCTCGATATAATTGTATTCCGGATAGAAGGCACGGATGCGGATTTTCTCTACGGGCACATCTTCCATCCGATAGATACCAAAGCAATCTTCATAATAATTCTCTGGAGTCAGGAACTTCTTCATCTTTGCCGACAACGGATGCTTCTCGCAAATAAGCTTCAGAAAACTGATGCGGTCAAAAGGAAGACAGCGAACGAGTTTTCTCACATCTTCCTCTGCACTTGAATTGGCTTTCCCTTCGGACGCCGAACGTTGTTTCTTAACTCCCACAACGTACCATCTCTGCTTGTAGTATCTCACGAAAGCCGGTTGTAGCACGATATCGCTCTCTGCCCCGAACCCAGAAACATACTTAAACTTCAGCAGATATTGCTTATCAATCGCAGCAAGAATATCATCCAGATATTCCGTGTTGTATGGCGGCGTATCAAGCATCACCTTGTTATGAAATTTCAGCATATCACCAAGCGAAGCCAACCGCAGGGAACTCAGCATCCATTCCGTTACATCATCATTAGCGATCGGATCACGCTTCAGATAATACCGATAGCCGTCGCTCTTGTCGCATTCCACAGTAATGCCAAACTGCGACTGGATATTTTCACGATAACGATGAAAAGTACGCTTGTCCAACTCATCCTCATCCTGATTAGCGTTGGCATCACGCCACTCATTAGCAATCTCCTCAAAGGTAAGATGCTTACGATCCAAGAGGCCTATCAGCCAACTATAGAATTTTACACGATTGTCCATAATCTCTAAAAATCTAATGAATATTTACGAGAAATGCCTAAAAAGAAAAGGAGAAAAGATAGCCAACAAAATGGTAATGCTAAATGCTGGCGTTTCTGACTTTTGTCATATACCAATGCGCGATACACTTGTGCCCGATGCTTGAAATGAACTGTGAACAAACTCGTCTCTTTGCATGAAACACATGAATTTTTAATAATGCTAACACAGACCTATTGCCTGATGTCAGTTTCTTGCTGCCTCTATCTTTTCTCCGAAAATTTTAATCTACTCAATGAAAATTTCAATCCTCGCTCCATTATCGGGGCAAGTCTTGCAAATCCACCAAATCTACAGTCCAGTTCAAACTCTGAATTTTCAGGTCGAGCTCCCGATACTGCTTGGCATAGGTATCAGCCTCCTTGCGAAGAACCTTTATATCTATGGTTCTAACATATTTCAGTTCGTTTCTGCCAAAGCGAGTATCGTTGGCAGCTACGTAGTTCACCACCTCTTTCAATGCCTTGACACGCATCGACAAGACGTCTCTCTTGGCTATCAATCGAGTCAAGGAGTCTCCGTCCTGAACTATCTGAACGTTGGTGATGTTAATACGATAAACCAGATCTTCCAACTGAACGAGTACGTCATCCAGTTCCTTGTACAGTTCCTCCACGTTATCGCAAGGTTCATCGCCCTCCTGTACCTTGGCGCTTTCCTTGATACGTTCTTTCAGTTGAGCCACTCTCTTCTGCAAGTCGGCTCTGATGCTCAATGCTTCTGCTAACTTCATAATCTTCTATTTTTATATATGACGTTCTAATTTTATTTTTATTGCATTACAAATTATTTTTCACCTTTCCAAACAAGGCACACCCTCAGGCCAATGAGGGTCAGTTTCATTTCCATCATCAGCATAACGAATATCTCGCTGCTCTGACACGCTGCGCTCATAATTCAATTTCACATTGATAGTGAAATCATCCATGCGGAGAATATCTGGCAGGCACCAAGGCTCATGAGTATGCAAGGCATGCATCGCATAACAGATACACAAATGGTCGTACGCCTTGTTGTGCAGATAGCCTTCCGCCCACGACGTGCCATCGTCGAGCGTATCAGTCAACTCTCTCAACGTATCCTCTTCGTTGCCGAAAAAGTCGGCAGACGCACCATTCACGATGGTATCCATCTTGCCATGCTTGGTACTGATCAATTCATCCGTCAAGTGAATCATATAGTCGAAATCAGAACCGTAATAGTCATCATTCTCCAGATGCAAGACCGAGTCTTTGTCAGCATACTCGAATCGAAGCGTACTGGCCAAGTCGTAGCAGAAACGGTCGTCCACCTTGTATGGCGAACGGTAGAGCGTAAGCCAAAGGTTACGGCACTGCTCAAAACACTCCAAGGTGAGTTTGTAGAGTTTGTCGTTCAACTTGCCCAATCGTTCCACCTCGGCAGCAGTAGGATGAAGCATCATCTCATCGAGCGTCACCTCACGAAGCCCGAGCAAATCGTCCAGCAAATCCCGCTCCGTATCACTGAAGTTACGGAAGAACCAACCTGGATTATTATCCTCACAATTCACCACCTTCTTGATACGACGCTCCACCTCTTGCACGATGGCACGCTTGTCCTCTATCGTTGACTTTTCTCTTATAAAGTCTACAAATTTGAAGTTAGGCTCCGAACTACAGCTACGGTTGTTCTCAACTTCATCAATCAGTTTTTTCCATTCCTTTTCCATTTACTTCCTCTTTAAAGATTACGTTTCCTTTTTTCCATTGATACACCTCTCGCTCATACTGCAGCCAGACATGTACATAGAAGTCATCCATACGGAGAATGTCTGGCAACGAGTAATATTCATGACTATGTAACGAGTGCATGAGATGGCAGATACAAAATCTGTCGAAAGCCTGATTGTCGAGATAATCCAAATTCCAGTTGGTCCCATCATCAGCCACTAGAGGTTCCCCATACGAATACCGCCCACTATCCCTAAAATTGCAATGAAAATGGAGCATATACTCGAAGTCTGATCCATAATAGTCATCATTATCCATCTTGAGGACGGAATCCTCATCATTATAACAGAAACCTACGTGTTCTTCTACATCATAGCGGTCGTCGTCAGCTTTCAGATGAGGAGAATGCAGTAAAGACTGCCATAGGTTGCGCCCTTGCGCAAAAGCATCCTTCGACAACTCACGGAGTTTGTCATTCTGATGTCCCAGTCGTGCGATTTCAGCATCTGTAGGATGAAGCATCATCACATTGAGAATCTTTACCCGAGTACTCCAAAGGGAATCAAGCACCTCCCGCTCCTGTTCACTGAACTTACGGAAGCGGAAACTCTTGTCCGCATCATAACGGGCAATCATCTTGATGCGACGCTCTACTTCTTGTACAACTCTGCGTTTGTCCTCATCCGACGCTTCGCCCACATACTCCATCAAAGCGAAGAAAGCCTCCGTTTCAAACGGATCTTTCTCAATTGTATCGATAAGTTGAATCCAATTTTCCTTCATCTTCACCTACGATTTCACCATTACTAACTTCTATTATCTTATCATCGCCAAAGCTTCCGCCCCGTACCTTGTAAGGAGAGTTTCGCTTCAACGTCTTCTCCAAATACTCCAGGTCCTTGGGACGGAGATGAGTGAGAGCGAAATCCACCTCATTCAGCTGTGACTGATTGCTCAAGGCAAGATGCTGGAGATTGTGGCACATGAAGATGTCCAAGCGACGCAACTTGTCGTTCTTGCTCAAATTCAAAGATACCAAGTCCTTGGCACCCTCGATATGCAACTCCTCCAAGAGTGGATTAGCAGAGAAATCCAACTTCTCGTTTCTTATCTCGTGGAAGTCGATGAACTCCAGCAAAGGATTCTTGCGCACGTCGAGTTTCTCCTCGCCATACCCAGAATAACCCAAGATACGCAAGTTAGGACATTCCGTGAGAATCACATCTAAGGTTTTCACCTCGAACATGCCACATCCATTAAATCCGATAATGGCATCCTCCTCTTCCGAACAGATGGTAATGGTGTAGTACATGCCCTTCTCAGGATAGGAATGACCTGCCTCTACCCAAGCCAACTTTTCGGAAGCAGGTTTCTGTTTACCTGTCACGACCTGTACCTTTCCATCGCCCCAAGCAATTCTTGCCTTACTACCTTTCTTCAGCATCAAGTGCAAGCCTACGGTCTCCCCCATTGTCCAGTCCAAAGTCTGGATATTGATTGTAATCTGTGCCATAATTCCTTGTTTTATGTTTACAGCTGCAAAGGTACAGGTTGGGTGTGTCAAATCGTGACGCAAGCGAGAAAATTATCTCAAAATCTTTGTTTCACCTTGTACCAATAGTCCCAGGAATAGCCTACGGAAGGATGATTCACCGCCATCACTTTCACCTGCTTGCCATTACTCAGATGATAAGCACCTGTAGCAACAGGATAACCATCCACTACGATGTCATCGCCATCCTGCCAGCCTACATTAGGAAGATTGTTCCAAAGCCTCTTACCCCATACGATGATGTACTCAGGTTGATACTTCTCGATGACCTCGAAGAAAGCCTTGCCAGCCTGGTGATATTGTTCGGCAGTGCCAGCCTCGCGAGGACCACCCATCGCCACTTGCAGATAGTTGAAGAAGATGACCGAGTTCCAAATCTCCAGCCTCATCGCTTGATTGGTTTCCTCCCCCACTAGCGAACGCTCAAACTTCAAGAAAGTCCGCATCCAGTTTTGCCGTTCCTTGTTCTCATTGAGATAATCATCAAGCACCTGCTGCGTAAAGTTCATACACTCCCGATGTAGCTGGCAGTCGCCACAATCCGTACAACTCGCATCACAATAATGACTCTCGCCCAATATCATGATTCGCTTGCCAAATATCCCCCCGTTGGCATAATCCTTGCCAACGAAAGGCTGAAAGAAAATGTTGCTATTCATATTTTAAAATAATGAAACAATCCAATTTCCCAAGCGAATGGCCCATGAAATCACCACATAAATCAACCAGCAAAGCACGACGATGAACACAGCCGTCCAGAAGGCCTTCTTATTCACCTTATTGATAATCTCCTTATCATCCTCGATATAGCCTGTAATCAGCTTCAAGTTTTCTACATACGAACGCTTGAATACATCCAGCACATCACCTATATAGAAAGGTATGGCACCTATCAGCACATCCATCAAGATATTATAGATGACAGCCAAAGTCAGCGGAATCGACTTAACCACGCAAAGACTGTAATAGATAAATGGGAATGCAAACACGCTCGTCAAAGCATCACCGATACCGGCAGGAAGGATGAAACCAAGGATAGGATCCAAGAACCACTTGTCCATATACTTCGCCGTACCTACCATCAGACGATATGACGGCATGTTCATCATCTTCTCACGCTTTGCAGCTTTTTTATCAGCCCTCGCCTGTTCTTTGGCAAGAGCCGCCTCTCGCTTTTGATCTTCTTTTGCGAAATCCATACCCAAATCAGCCTGGGCCTGCTGTCTTCTTGAACTTTCCATACGCCTTATAATTCTATTTGTTTCTTACCATTTATAAATTCTGTGAACTCCTGTTCCGAAAGAGAGTAACCGCTCAAGTCGCTCATCAACTCCATAGCTTGCTTACGTTCCTCCTCACTACCAGCCAGATTGATACGCTTGAACACCTCACGAAGATAAGCACTCTTGTTGTCTATCTTAGCCATTTCACGCTTAAACTCATCAGCATGTTTCTTCAACTCCTTATCGTATGCAGCCGAAGCCAAGCTACCACTGAGCTGCTGCGCTTTGAGCTTAGCGAAACTATCAAACAGAGCGATACCTTTCTGTAAGGATTGTTCCATAGCACCAGTTAACTGCGCCAAGTCTTCCTCGCTATACTCAGCAGATTTGTTCTGTTGTGCGGTCTTACCCTCTATCTTCTTATGGTCTTTCGTGTATGCTTCCACTCCGTCAAGCAGATTCTTAGCCATATCCTTGTCGGCATGAAGATTGTCTGCCAACATTCCTGTAAACAGAGAAAGGTTTTGCTCCACATCAGCAGGAAGTTTTGCTGCCTCCCTATAATCAGGAATATCGACCGTATGCACCAACTTCTCATCTATCTTGCTCTCCATGATTTCACGTCCAAGTTTCAGCATGGCAACCATATCACGAAGATGTTTCAGCATCTTCAGCTTCAAGTCGTCAGAGCAAACTATCTTGCTTCTGATCTCCTTAGAAACCTTATCCAGTTCACTGGAGAGTTTGGCATACTCATTTTTGATGCGGGTTTGTTCCTCACGATGCGATTCCAATTCCTCCTTATCCAACTTCAAATCTACCTGATAGCTCTCGTATTCTCTCACAAGAGGGAAGCATACCGCATTCCATTCAGCAAAGTCGCGATAGTAGTTCTTGTTGGCCATACCAAAGGTGATCCAGTTGACGAGGAAGAAAGGTTTGGAAGGCTTCTTAGCCTTCGCTTCCATATAGCTTCCCTGCTTAGACTCCAAGGTAGCGGTGATATCATTAATCAGCGAGGTATAGACATCGATGTTCTGAAGATGGTCGTTCATTTCCATGTCCAGCGCCTTCATCTGCTGAAGCAGACATTTTCGTTGCTCCTCCAATGGACGAATAGTCTCATCCGCATACAAAGCATCAAGCGTCGCCTTCAAGTCTGAAGCCAACAGTTTTTCTCCATAACGCAAGAACACATTCGCCTTCGGGATTACCACATCATTGAGCGTTTTGCAGATTACCAACAATCGTCCCATATCAGCCTTGATGCGAGTGGCATCATGCTTCACGCTCATCTGGAAAACTGATAAATCAGACTTCAAACGATTAGCGCGTTCACTTGCTCCCATATAGTGTTCGAGCATGGTCAGTCCTGCCATCGCCAAGCCCAAGGACTTGTTGCCGTTCGACAAAGACTTATAAGCCTGCAAAGAACCCTGCAAGGAAGTACGGAAACTAACAGAAATCTCACCAATCAGAGCTGCACATTTTTCCGTGAGCTTGTTATATTCCAGCTCCACATACTTAAGCATCTCGTCCACATCCAGCCACTCTATTCGCTTGAAGTCGAACAAGTCTGGTGAAACCATCTTGATGGAGTCGCCATAGATATCAATCAGTTTCAGGGCATAATCACGATAAACCGTCCCGATATCGCTACGCAAGGAGGTAAAATCTTCGATGTTTCCACGAACGCTATCCTCAGCATAGTGATAAGCCTCCACCATCTTGGTATATTTATCGAACATGGTGGAAGCCTTACTTCTTACATCTTTCACGCCATTCGTACCCATGACAATATCAGCCATCTTCGACGTTCCCTTAGCAAGAACCAGGTTAAGGTTCAATTCCACTTGCTCTTTCAACTGCTCCAAAGCAGATGAAGACAACGCCAGTTCCGTCTCGGCTATCTTCAAAGCCTCCTCCTTGTTGCCCTGTTCCAGGCTGTCATTCAACTTGTATTCAGCCACAAGGGTTGTACGTGAATTATTGGAAACAAAAGCAATGGCGATATTGCCATTATCATGGAAATATCTGTAGGCATCAAATACCAGCTTACTCACCTCCGAGGAATCGGAAGCTATACCATACTTTTTCAGTTCAAAAGCCAAATCTGCACGAAGATACGTCTTGTTCTCCTTGCAGAGTTCATCAGCAATCGTCTTGATTGCCTGATATACTTTTTGATTATCAGCCATACTGTTCATCGTATTTATATTTATTTACTCTTTATCACTTCCTACAAATGCCGATGCCTTCATAAAAGAGAAGGTTGCATCAACGAGCCAACCGATGCACGAACCGACTGTAGCTATCCACCAGGCAACAAGATAACCTGTAGTACAATTAGTAGCCTTGAAAAGGACATCGCCGTCAAAGAGATGCCTCACCAGATTAGGCAGGAAGAACAATCCATGCGCCAATCCAGCTTGCCATCCATACAATTCCGTACCATTGATATTGACAAACAATACTGCTGCCACTATAGCAACGATTGGTCGCCAGGGTAGAAACATGAAAACCATTACAAGAAACCCTATAATTTTATTCATTTTCATTACACTTTATTTATGCTATGATTTCATCTATACAGACAATTATCTTTTAGATATTCAAGTTTCGCAAGCTCAGAAGTTAAAGGAGTTAAAGGAGTTATCGCTCCCTACGGTCGCTGAGGAGTTAAGACAACAGTCTTTTTGGCGTTGTTTTTAAGCAGCAAGACATACGTCTTAACTCCTTAACTTCCTTTACTCCTTTAACTTCCTGATATGCGAAAGTTCAGTTAGATACATCTTGTTGTTTCTAATCTCAGTTGGAGTAAGTTTCTCTTTACGATAATCCTTCAAGGAATCCTTCTGCACCTGAAATCTACTCGATTCCACAAAGAGCAGGCTCTTGTGAATCCTCGTCTTGGCACGTTCCTCCATCCATTCTCTGCCTTTAGCGAGAGAAGACATATACCAATATCTCGTCTCAGCCCAAGCATTCCTTGTAGGTTGTGCAGTACCATGAATGAAGTCACGATAAACGGGAAGCGAGAGACCAGTTAGCCAACAAACCAGGACCGAATCCCCCTTAGCCATTAGCGTCATGTCCGACAACATCTGTTGCATGGTCATTTTCTCCGACTTCCGCCAAAGCATCCTCTTATCCATATATTCATTCTCCTCTGCCTCCTTCTTCTTTTGCCAATAGCCATGAGGGTTCAAGAAGAACCAATAGCCAAATAACACTACCAGTCCGGCACTCAATACCGCAGCCAACCTACATACTCTTTTCCTGATGTTCTTTTCCATTGTTACATTACCTTATATAGTTATACATTTGATTTCGGCTGCGAAATAACTATATAGAGATGTCAAATGGTGACAGAACATCAAGAAAAAAGTATTAAACACACAGATTACTGCTATTCATTCTATTTTTCCAATATCTTTCGTCCTTTTTCTGTTAGCATATACTTCTGCTTTGGGTGCTTTGGATTATCAGGATATTTCATGGAAACCAATCCTTCTTCCAATGCTGGTGTTAAGTATTTATACAAGAAATTCACCCTATCCTTCAACATTAAAAAAGACATGATTTCTCTAACAGAATACTCTCCATCCTTCAATATTCCGACAAGTTCCAATACTTGTTGGGTACTTGTTGGGTACTTGTTGGGTACTTGTTGGGTACTTGTTGGATTGCTATTTACCAACTGTAGGTTAACACCATCACAGTTATATTTAAAGACTACAGTCACGAAATTACCATCTGTTTTGAATTCTGGCGCAGGTAATCCAACACGTTTACATTCATCTACCATCGTACCAATACCACGTCCCCAACTTTCAAGAATCTTGCTCTTATAAAGCACATTGGCAATGATTGGATTTTGAGGTTTGGAATCATGCTCTTGCATCAATCGCTCAACGGGCAAATCTGCCGGAAATGTTCCTGTATTGGTAACCTCTACCCTATCATCATAAATAGCTATGCTGACAGAACTACCAGGATGATGGTACGAACGATGGCAAAGTGAATTGATACAACATTCACGCAAAGCCTTGTAAGGAATACTCAATTCTTCTTCTCGATAAAGTCCATTTATCTTCCCAGACAAAGAAAGATGCTTAAAGAAAAAAGCCATTGCTGCATCAAGCAAGATATAAATATTACCTTGCGCTCTTTGGTTATCAATAAACTCTTCTTTGGTAGTTCCCTTAAAACGTGCCATTCGCAAAAGACATTGCGGATAGTCATAGAAATCCACGCCAAACAACACAGCTGCCGCATTATTCAAATTCCCATCACGAAGCAAACCAAACTTCCTGAGAATCGTAGGTATTTCTTCCCGAATAGTCACTTCTGGAAGACGACCATTTCTTATACCCTCACGTACTGCACCAAGAATGGCATTCTCATCAAGGTCCGATATTTTCAAATCGGGATTGACCATTGCTTCCCAACCATATTTTCCACCACGTTGCATCAACAAATGGTTATATTGCTCTTGCGGCATTACCGTAGTAGTACTTTCTATCCGAAGATAAGCCCTACCTTTGTAAGCGAAAGGACGCATAAAACGTTGTTTTTCCGCATTGACAATTATAACAAACTTATCAGAATTTGGAATCCGGACATAGTTTATTTCCAAAGACACAAAAGGTTCGATACGATTAATAGCCTCAGCAATAGCACGTTTTGTACTATCAGAAACTTCTTGACCTACAACATTTCCATTGTCCTTTACTCCATAAAGTACAATACCACCATCGCCATTAAGAAAGGCACATAAAGTTTCCATCGAACGGTCTAATTGACCTGTCGATTCTTTAAACTCCAAATTTTTACTTTCTTTTAAGGCTATAAGTGCCTCTATTTCTTGATATTCCATTCTTTTTTTATTTAACTAAGGAAATACCCAACTCACGATATGATGAGGTGGAGTATCCTTCTGCAAATGTAGTAATTATCAAGATAACCACCAAATTTTCCGGAACTTTTTTAACTGCAAAGACCAAAATATGACAGAAAATTTAAAAATACTACCAGCACGGCACTCAATACCTCAGCCAACCTACATACTCTTTTCTTGATGTTCTTTTCCATTGTTACATTACCTTATATAGTTATACATTTGATTTCGACTGCAAAATAACTATATAGATATGTCAAATGGTGACAGAACATCAAGAAAAAAGTATTGTATAGTAATCAAGGAATATTATAACCCTTAGACTTAGCGTCAAGCAAACTATCCCTAATGTTATTTGCCTCTGATATTTTTCTATCATCAGCTCTCATTTCAAAATTAGCAAAATGATATGTATCTAACACTACTTTACCTTGCGAAACAGAAAACCACAAATAGTTATTCACCTTCAATAAATCTGGCAAATACATTTCTTTCAAAAAGTCTATAACAGGATTTGTTTGAGAATCATATCCTGTCGTACACATAATTATATTTGCATCATACAATTGAATCTGTTTTAGAATAAATAATTTACTTTGTTCTATATAACTTATAACTTTATTGCGGTCACATCCACCATCTTTAACTTGCTTTCCTGCCACTTTTCCACAATTCATCCTCGCTATTGGAGCACTAAACCAAAAGTTTATCAATTGTTCCTTATCACCAAAGTTTAACGTCAAACTATCACTATCATACAACAAAGCTGCCTGACTCCAAGGAATAAGACATTTAAACATTGCAATCGGCTTGAAAGAGCATCCATCTGGTTTTAATGGAACCTCACCACGAACATCCCAAACATTGCCGTCATCACTTGGTTGATCACGAGTAATTATCAGTAAACGACGTTTAGAAGAATCCCAATTAAAAGAATTATCCCCAGAGGTTGTCCTTACATAGTTTAAACCATCAAATTTTAATCCAGCATGAAACAACAATCCATCGGAAACAAACTCATCCATCGTTACTCCTAAAAAACTAGCCCATTTCTGAAACAGCTCATCTTCTTTGTTATTATAATCCATTGCCAAATATTTTAAATATGTTCTACACTTACATAATAACTAGAATCATTATGTTTATAAAGTATTTCTTGTTGGAACATCCTCCTTTTCAAATAACCTTAATTGATTTAAAGTCGGATCAACTATACACATAACTCTTCTTGCATGATTCATAACCATATTTTCATAAAGATTACGTACAAAACGACCATTAGAAAAATTCTGCATATGCAAATTAGCTCTTTCATTAAAAATCTCCTTCAGACCAACAACAATTTCAGGAGACATTTCGTAATCATCCTCTTTGCACATTTTCTCGAATATTTTAAACAACTCATCTCCATTATAATCTTCAAATGTAATAAAAGTATTAAACCTTGATTTCAATCCAGGATTAGATTCAAAGAATTGCTTCATTGGTTCTGTATATCCAGCAACAATAACGACTAAATTATCTCGATAATCTTCCAATGCTTTTGTCAACTCAGTTAAACACTCTCTGCCATAAGAGTCTGAATTTTCATTTTCAGTAATACTATATGCCTCATCTATAAACAGTACACCTCCTAAAGCTTTCTCTATCACCTTTTTCACTTTCAATGCAGTCTGACCTTGATAACCAGCAATCAAGTCTGTTCGAGAAACCTCAACAAAATGCCCTTTGGAAAGTAAACCGAGCTTGTAATACAGATGCCCAATGATTCTTGCAACTGTAGTTTTCCCCGTACCAGGATTTCCCATAAAAGCCAAATGAAGCGTATGTTTGGGCACGTTAAGCCCATGTTCACTTCTCATTTTTTGAACCTTCTGATATGCGATTAAATCGTAAACCTTATCCTTGACCTTACTTAATCCTATCAAGTTTCCAAGTTCATCTAAAAGTTCTTCTAAAGACTGATCTTTTTCATCAGCTTTATGACTAGAGCTTATTTTGCACAGTTCACAATACCCAACATAGGAAACCAACTTATCCTTCAATAAAGCTATCGCTATTTTCGCAGAAGAACTACATTCATTGACAACAGCAGACATATTCACACACAATTTAGCAATGGAAGTATCATCTCCATTGCTAAATATATCCAAAACATTTTGCTTAAAACAAATATCTGATTGAATCAGAACATCCAATGAAGAAGCAGCCTCTAACAGAGACTGCTCATATTTATTATAATTCATAGCACACCACAATATTGCAACAAAACACTTAAAACAGACAACAATATAGCTCCACCACCAATACAATAAGCATATTTCAGTTTCTTTCTTAGAGAAAGATTCGTTGCTTCTTGTTGGCTTACGATTGATTCTAAAGACGTTGTCACTTCTGTTTTAAAGCCAAAGAAGGCATCTTGCATTTCTGTAAAATGCGAACTCAAAGAGACTAAGCTCTTGCTTTGATTATGTAAATCTACCCAAATATTATCAATGTCGTCAATATGTTCAAAAGAAGACAAATGACTTTGAAAATCAGCCAATACTTTGATTTTATCCTCCAATTCTTTAGCTGTAATATCTTGCTGTTTTTCCAAATATTTCAGTTGCTTACCAAACTGTTCTAAAAAAATCTTTGCTTCTTCTACACTATTCCAAATAGAATCAATATCTCCAAGATGTTCAAAAGACTTAACATGATTAATGTAAGTCTGTAAAGACTGAATATCAGAATTCAATTTTCTTACATCATCATCCTGCTTTGCAGAGAGGCTATTTATTTTTTCCAAAAGGTCTTTCGCATCTCCCAATAATCTATCAATAGTTTCAGCTTGAAGATTTTGCTGAATCCAAATCCCATCAATATCACCTAAATGCTCTATCAAAGCCAATTGATTACAAACATCCTCTATCTTTTTCTTAGCATCATCTAGTTCTGGTAATATTAACTTTTTAAACGAATCTGTCTCAGTCATCAAGGTGTCTAATCTTAGATTCACTTCTTGTATCTGATTCCAAGCAACATCCATATCATCAAGATGATTAATTGATTCCAATCGCTTTTTTACCGAATCCCACTCCTTGACTTTCTCGCCTAATCCTGGGATTATCGTTTTAGAATCCTTTATTGCTTGCACTGTTTTTCTTAGTGCCTCTATCGTCTTACTATTATCATCTTGTGCCTTTAAAGCTTGCTTACTTGCAGAAACGGCTTGTTCACTAGCCTTTTCTGCATTATCTATAGCCTTAAGAATACCTTTAATATAATCATTATCCAAATAATCTAAGGCTTTATATATCTCCCCAAACTCTTTTATGATACCACGTAATGAACTATTTACAGAAATCAACTTGTTTTGAACCTTCCCCATAAATTTATTCATTTCTTTTCCTGTGACATTATGGTCAAACCATCCAAACAAGCCACCATCTTCCTCAAATTCTTCAAAACGAGGATTAGCAGGAAGTCTTCTTGAGAATTCCTGAATTTGGTTCTTTGCCGTACTAAAATTGTGTTTCTTTATTATTGCATCATTCATAATTATTCTTTTATAAATTATTCAATATATCATCAATTTCATCCAATGCACTTGTATTTCGAGTCTGAATTTCTTCAGACTTTTTTTCATTGTCATTTACGGCATTCAAGTTCTCATCAACAGAACTAGTGGATTTCTCGATTATATCATTTGCTCCCTGATGGCGATTCATTACATTCTGCGCTGTGTCTTTTTTGTCATTCGCAGCTTGAGCTGCCGTAACAACTAAAATTTGCTCTTGACTATTAATTATATCATTTTTCTTATTAATCTGCTGGCTCTGGTTGATACTCCTTTGTTTTTTTGCTATCATCTTATCTATCAAATTCAAAGCAAGAGCTCCAATGAGACCACTAATTAATGCCCCAAAGAACATTCCCAACAAACTAGCAAGACTTCCCAACAGAGGAATCTGAAAAGCAAACACCGGAATAGTCATCAGTCCCTTCTCTATAGTTTCACCAAGCAAGATTGCACCACCAGCAGTTGCACCAGTTACAATGATTTTACCAACCTCCATCATTTTAATACTAAATGGCATATTCTTATTCGCAGGATTCTTGAAGAACTCAATCGCTTCCTTTACAGATTTGTAACCTTGCTTTAAAAATATCCATGCTTTCTTTATCATTCCAATTACAGGACCAAAGATTGCTGTAAAAATTGTTGTAATCAATGTATTTCCGGCATTAAGCAAATGCGTCTTCATATTTGACAAGAAAGACTTTATTGCAAGTTTCACCGAATCAATAAATGTAGAAAGACTTCTTTTACCAGACCTAAACCACGCTACTAATTTTTGTATAATATCCTTAACCAAAGAAGCCAACAATCCCATAATCACAGAACGCAAAGCCTTTCCGCCAATGCGAAAAGCCTCTTCACGCTGCGATTTCTTTCCTGTTTCTATCGAACGTTTTTCTCCTTCCCTCTTTATACGTTCATATTCTGCTCTAGCTTCGGCATCTCTTTTTTTCAATTCGTCTTCATTAATATTAAATCTTTCAGCAGGTCTTTGACCATTTCTTTCATGATTTAACCAATCCTCCATTCTTGCGTCTCCTTTAGACTCATTTGCAGATGAATCTAATGGCTTATAATTTATGCTTCCTGTAGCAAATTCATGTTGTTCTTCTCGGCTCAAATGAGCATTTGCCTCTGAATCTCTAATTATTTCTGCAGCAGAAATTGTATGATCATTATGCATACTAGCAGAACCAGAAGGTCCATTTAAATACTGACGAGCTCCATATTTAAGTTTTGCTTGCTGCTCACCTGTAATACGGGCTCTCTCCATTTTTATACTGCCATCTTCATTGCGTTGAAAATTAGCCTGCCAATCATCATATCTTTCTTGATAATCAATTTTATCATTATGGGTAGCAATCTTTCCTTTCTCAAAATTTTCTGTTGTTTGAATATGTGCAGAATCTCTCAAATCAAGGGTCAATCCTCGATTTTCTCTAATAAAATCTTCACCTGCAATAACACCAACCTGATTGATAAATTGTTCCCAAACAACATTTTTAACAGTTTCTCCTATCGTGGCTGGATTTCCAATTTTGTCATGTTCCTCTTCCAAGACTTTCAAGTCTTCCATCTGAGAATCAAGTTCTGCTTCTAGTTGACTCTCAAGCTGAGCAAAATCCATATCTTCAGCATCAAATTCGATTTGACTTATCTGAAATGCATTTAGTTTTTCATCCATATAATATACTATTCAGTTATTAATTTACAATTATTGTTTTCGATCGTCATTAAGCAACCAATCACTCTGCAAAGTTAGGAAAATTCTGCGAACCAAACAAGTCCATAATGGTTCATAAGTGAAAAAAGATGGTGCGAACCCTACTTTCCCTCGTTCTTTCTACGTTTCAATTTACCAGATTTCAACCTACAGAACTGAATAGTTTGCTCGTGTCCACAAGATTATCTTGTTTCTCTGCATCATAGCGACTTCAAGCGAGGACTTTCACCTGCCCTGTCACTAATCCAATGGCAAATTTAGTAAAAATCTGATGAACCACCAAACTTTTAACAAGAAATCTTATGGATTCCTCTTATATTTTATTTTCAGGGACTCCTAACCCCTCTTCTTCCTGCCTTCATACCTTATTATATATAGAGTGATTGTAATTTCTGCCGCAAAAGTACAATCCGGATGCGTCAAAAACTGACATAGGGAGTAGAAAAATGAAGAGGGAAGATTAAATTGCAGATGAAATACAATATGCATACTGCCCGGAAAGGTTACCGTTGCATTCCAATTCAATTGCGCACACAGTGTATTCGCATTTTGAGCCACCAAAAATCCTTAATGACCGAAAATGACCGTGACCTTAATGACCGGAATTCTCGGTAGAACGAAAAAGGCCGCTCTCCTCATAATGAGGTGAGCGGTCGATTTTCATTTTATGACTGAGTCTGCTTATAATAATAAGGTAGACTCCATGTTCTTTATCCCATGCAGCTCGTTACTCCGAGCGTA
>ENA-ORSG01000184-ORSG01000184.1-human-gut-metagenome-genome-assembly--contig:-NODE-184-length-68873-cov-128.724447_pt1 | contig 68873 bp, 47 predicted proteins | sample MGYA00242189_ERZ509156 | MGnify/ENA primary metagenome ERZ509156 (study PRJEB26280, sample SAMEA2338666) | human gut metagenome | biome: human gut; feature: human-associated habitat; material: faeces...
AATATCGGAGATTACCAACTTTTTTAGGCACTATTTCTTATCCCGAACTGAGGTATATTTGCAGCGTTATTCCCTCATAAAATGTGGGCGGAAGTGTGATTATTCCCTCATAAAATGTGATAGAGAGGTAGATTATTCCCTCATAAAATGTGATTTAAAGATATGGATTATGGAAAGATTAGCTATCAATGAACTTCTGAAATGGAAGGATAAACAATATCGTAAACCTCTTATTATAGAGGGTGCCAGACAGGTGGGAAAAACTTGGCTGGTGAAGGAGTTTGCCCGCCAGAATTACAAGCAGCTGGCATATGTGAACTTTGAAGAGATGAAGATCCTGCAGAATCTCTTTGAACAGGATTTCAGTATTCCTAGAATTCTTACAGCTATTGGGGCTGCAACGAATGTAACCTGCACAGAGGGCGAAACGCTGATATTCCTGGATGAGATTCAGGCTGCCCCTCATGCTGTTACTTCTCTCAAATATTTTGCAGAGAATGCGCCGGGCTATCATGTCATAGCTGCAGGTTCTCTTCTGGGTATCGAACTGCATCAGGGGGAATCTTTTCCTGTGGGTAAGGTGGATTTTCTCTCTCTCTGTATCCAATGAACTTTATCGAGTTTGTGATGGCTATGGGGGAGAAGAATCTGGCGCAGCTGCTTCAGACGAAGGATTGGAATATGATAACGATGTTTGCCCCCAAGTTTCAGGAACTCTTAAAGTATTATTACTACGTGGGAGGCATGCCTGAAGCCGTATTGAGCTTTAGCCAAAATCGTGACTGGAAAGAGGTGAGAACCATACAAAAGGACATTCTGAACAGTTATCAGAGAGATATGTCGAAGCATGCTCCATCGGAGATTATTCCCCGTATTACTGATTTGTGGAAATCCTTGCCCGCCCAGTTGAGCAAGGAAAACAGGAAGTTTATCTATGGAGTGGTGTGCGAGGGAGCAAGAGCCCGGGAGTATGAGTTGGCCGTGCAGTGGCAGCTGGATGCCGGACTGATATATAAGGTATATAATGTGAAAGCTCCCCGACTGCCACTTGCCAGTTATGAAGACCGGGCGGGCTTTAAGATTTTCGTCCAGGATGTCGGGCTTCTAGGTGCGATGTCTAATCTCAAGGCTGCGACAATAGTGGCTGGCAACAGTATTTTTACCGAGTTTAAAGGGGCGTTGACGGAACAGTATGTTTTGCAGCAGCTCGTTCTCAGGTATGAACCGTATTATTATGCCAAGACCAACAGTACTCAGGAGATTGATTTTCTGCTCCAGGATGAGGAGGACGAGATTGTTCCGCTGGAGGTGAAAGCCGAGACGAATGTCAAGGCAAAGAGCCTGCGCCAGTTTGTTGCAGACAACCAGTCAAAGAAGGCCTATCGCATCTCCATGAATGATTATCAGCAGGAAGATTGGGTTACAAACGTACCGCTCTATGCGGTAAATGGTCTCGAATTTTAGCGATAGCACCCCTCTAACTGTATAAAAACAGGTAGTTAGGGCGGTGCTATCGCATTTGCAAATATATATGAAGTTCCGAAAAATAAAAATCCCCAACCTGCTATGGGAAAGCTGGTTGGGGAAATTATGATAGATTCTGCTTTCATCAGAAAATATCCGATTGTGAATTACAATGGATACTCCTCGAAAGCGTAGAGTACAGTGCTTAAATAACGCTCACCTGTATCTGGCAAGAGGGCTACAATCTTCTTGCCCTTGTTCTCAGGACGCTTCGCAATCTCGGTGGCTGCAAAGGCGGCAGCACCTGATGAGATTCCTACCAAGAGGCCCTCGGTCTGAGCCAGGTCACGACCTGCCTTGATAGCATCATCGTTCTGAATATCCAATACCTCATCGATATATTCTGAAGAGTAAGTCTCTGGAATGAAACCGGCACCGATGCCCTGAATCTTGTGAGGACCGCTCTGTCCGCCGTTCAATACAGGCGATGTGGCAGGCTCTACGGCAATCACCTTCACGTTAGGATTCTGCTCCTTCAGATACTTGGCGATACCCGAAATGGTTCCACCTGTTCCTACACCGGCTACGAAGATATCAACCTTGCCATCCGTATCTGCCCAGATTTCTGGTCCGGTTGTAGCATAGTGCTTGGCAGGATTGGCTGGGTTGGTAAACTGTCCCAGAATCACAGAGCCTGGGATGGAATCGCGGAGCTCCTCGGCAGCCTTGATGGCACCAGGCATTCCGTCTTTACCGCTGGTCAATCTCACTTCTGCACCGTAAGCCTTCACCAGGTTTCTGCGCTCCACACTCATGGTTTCAGGCATGGTGAGGATGAGGTGGTAGCCCTTAACGGCTGATACCAGAGCCAAACCTACACCCGTGTTACCGCTGGTTGGTTCGATGATGGTGGCACCTGGTTTCAGGATGCCCTTCTGCTCAGCGTCTTCGATCATCGCAAGTGCGATACGATCCTTTACGCTTCCGCCAGGATTGAAGAATTCTACCTTAGCAATCACAGGAGTCTCCAAACCCTTGGATGCTGAATACTTACCCAATTCTACCAATGGGGTCTTACCGATTAAATCAGTAATCTGTTTATATATCTTTGCCATAATGATTTTTTTAATGTTAAGTGTTGAGTGTTGAATGTTGAATTTTTATGTTGAGTGTTGAATGCCGTTATTGTCCGTCAGGCAATTTAACATTCAACATTCAACACTGAAATTACTTTACGTAGGTAAATGCCTCATCGAGTGCCTCAATCAGGTCGTCGATGTTCTCGATACCGATGCTCAGGCGAACGGTAGAAGGATAGATGTGCTGCTCCTCCAACTCCTCTGGGCTCAGCTGAGAGTGGGTGGTTGTTGCTGGGTGGATAACCAGTGACTTCACGTCGGCTACGTTAGCCAGCAAAGAGAAGATACGCAGGTGGTCGATGAACTCCCATGCCTCTTTCTCGCCGCCCTTGATATCGAAGGTGAAGATAGAACCACCGCCGTTAGGGAAGAGCTTCTTGTAAAGCTCGTGGTCTGGATGAGAAGGAACGGCTGGGTGATTAACCTTAGCCACCTTAGGGTTGTTCTCCAGATACTCTACCACCTTCAATGCATTCTGAACGTGACGCTCTACACGGAGGCTCAATGTCTCCAAGCCCTGAAGAAGAATCCAGGCGTTGAATGGAGAGATGGTTGCACCGGTATCACGAAGGATGACCGCACGGATTCGGGTTACGAAGGCTGCTGCTCCGGCTACATCTGCGAATACGGCACCATGATAAGATGGGTCTGGCTTAGCGAGAGTAGGGAACTTGTCGGCATTTGCCTTCCAGTCGAACTTACCGCCATCTACGATGACACCACCGAGAGATGAACCGTGACCGCCGATGAACTTGGTAGCAGAGTGAACCACGATATCTGCTCCGTGCTCGATAGGACGGATGAGGTATGGGGTGCCGAAGGTGTTATCGATAATCAATGGGATGTTGTGGCGATGAGCAATCTCTGCCAACTTATCGATATCGGTTACATCTGAGTTAGGATTTCCGAAGGTCTCTGCATAGAGTGCCTTGGTATTGTCCTGGATGGCAGCCTCTACCTGCTCGAAGTTGCGAGGATCCACGATGGTGTAGCTTACACCCTGTGTGGATAATGTATGAGTGATGAGGTTATAAGTACCACCGTAGATGTTGTCGGCAGCTACGATGTGGTCGCCATTCTGAAGAATGTTCTGCAGAGCGTAGGTAACGGCGGCAGCACCAGAAGCGACAGCCAAACCTGCTACACCACCCTCGAGGGCAGCTACACGGTCTTCGAATACACCCTGAGTAGAGTTGGTCAAGCGACCATAGATGTTACCTGCGTCACGGAGTCCGAATCTATCGGCAGCGTGCTGAGAGTTGCGGAACACGTAACTTGTGGTCTGGTAGATAGGCACCGCACGAGCGTCGGTAGCTGGATCTGGATTTTCCTGACCTACATGCAACTGAAGTGTCTCAAAGCGAAGTTTCTTTTCTGTACTCATAATCTATGTCCTTTCTTTAATTTTACGTTAATATTCAATTTATTCATTTATATAAATTGTCGCCCAGAAATCCAGTCATGATTGGCATCAGACTGTTTGTTCTGATTGACGATGCAAAGGTACGGCGATTTTTTGGATTCTGAAATAGCATATGAGTAGTATTCCTGCTACCACGTTTGTGGTATTCGGGTGTTTTTTAGCTGCTTTGATGGGTTTACACCTTATTATATATAGGAGCAATTTTTATTATATATAGGATTTTTGAGTCTGTATCCCATCCCAAACTAGTCTTTCAGGCAGCCAATAGGCACAACATATACTCCGTCTTCTCTGCGATAAGCATAGTCTCCTACGGCAGTGAGTACCATCATGAAAGATGGAGCTTTCATCTTGGTCGTGTCTATCTTATCTGCAAGAGCAGTTAGCGTAGAGACTCCTTTTTCGATGGCTTGTGCACCACCCAGCTTGATTTCGATGAGCCCGTATGAGCCGTTGCGGAGATGGATAACTGCATCACATTCCAAACCGTTCTTGTCGCGGTAATGATATACGTTGCCGTCGATGGCATCAGCATATACACGAAGATCACGGACGCATAGGGTCTCGAAAAGCAAACCGAAAGTCTCCAAGTCGTTGATGAGATCATCAGGACCTAGACCTAAAGCAGCCACCGCAATGGATGGATCAACGAAATATCGGGTTTCAGCCGAACGGATGGCTGTCTTGCTGCGAAGGTTCGGATTCCAGGCAGGCATGTCCTCTATGACGAAGATTTTTTTGAGTGCACCAATGTAACTCTGTACAGTCTTGTCTGCCAGTGTCTCATCATCGTTTTCCATCATGTCTTGTCTTATGGCTCCGATACTTACTTGGCCACCTTGTGAACGGGCGTATGAACGCAGAAGCAACTTAGTTCGTTCGCTGTTTCTGCTGATTTCATCCACTCTTGAAATATCACTCTTTACCACCGCATCGTAATAGTCGTATGCCTGTCGCAAAGCGGCTCTTGGGTTCTTGGTAGTGGCACTAGGCCATCCACCTCTGCATACGAGATAGGCGATGTCTTCCAGTTTCAATTTGTTGAAACCTTCCAGGTTTGCATTTCCCTTGAACAGTTCGCTGATGCTAACTTCTCCTGTAGATTCTCCTGATTCCCATAATGACATAGGTCGCATGGTAATCCAGGCGAAACGTCCTGTACCCGTGTGATGTATTTTTTCGGAAGATGCAGGCACGGCAGATCCTGTGAGGATAAACAAGCCTTCCTCACCCTGGTGGTCCACTTCAAATCGGATGGCATCCCAGATTTGCGGTATGATTTGCCATTCGTCAATGAGTCGTGGCTTTTCTCCTTTCAGGAGCATTTTTATCTTTAAATTTGCCATTTCCAGATAGTTGTTTTGGTTGTCTGGATCTGCCATATATAGCACGCTTTTGGCCTTTTGTTCTGCTGTGGTAGTTTTTCCACACCATTTTGGCCCTTCTATCAATACTGCTCCAACTTCTTCGAGTCTGTATTCCAATAGTTTATCTGCAATTCTTTTCTTGTATTCTTTCATATTGAATCTCCTTTATTTCGGCTGCAAATATACGATAAAATCTCGGAATTACCAAATTTGGCGGCATGTTTTTACTTAATTTGGCTGTGATTCGTTACCCAATTTGGCTGTGATTTGTTACCCAATTTGGCTGTGATTCGTTACCTAATTTGGCGGAATAAAAAACGTCCTCATCTGTTATGTGTTTCAGATGAGGATGTTTTGATATATTATTTGTTACCTTTCGTTCTGTTGTGCATCTTGCAAAGCATTTGGCAATTTGCCAAGTCTGTTTTGCCACCTTTGCTCCATGCAGTAACATGGTCGGCTTCCATCTCGGTGATTCTATAGATATAACTCTTACGATTGTTGTCTGTTTGTGCGCAAAGTGGACAATTTGAGATGCCCTTTGTTTTTGCGTCCTTGGTCTGTCTCTCGTATGCTTTTTGTTTTATCGATTTTTCGAATAGGCGAATTTCTAACAGTTCTGGTTGTTGCTCGCCTCCAAGAACATACTCAAAGATTCCTGCTTGCTTGGTTACGGCTTCATCAGCTAAAAGTTCTTCTACTCTTTTGTTCAGTTTTGCCAAATCATATGGCTTTTTATGATAGGTTTCGTATAAACGTCCCCATTCTAAACCACACATTTTATCGTATGTCTTGTAGAAGGTAGCTGAAATCCAGTCTATCACGCTGTCGAAGTAAGATAGCAGCTCTTGGATATTGGAGTCACGGCGGTGAAGCGACATGTAATTATCTATACTTACGCCTTTACTAGCACTTATCCATTGCAAAGCTCGTTCCAAGAAGCCTTGTCTTTTAACATCTGCTTTAATGTAGGCACTCCATTTCTGGATGTTTGAGTTCCGGCTGTTGCTGAATACCTCTTTCGCAGCTGTGACGAATGTGCCAGAATAGATGGCATTTAACAGTTCTTGCTCGTTAAGCGGAACTCCGCTAATATTAATGGTCTTGAACCACTGCTTGATTTCGGCTTCTTCTCCCTCGCAAACATAGATAGTCAGCTTGGTGTTTAGGAATCGTTCTCGTGATTCCTCGTCTAGTCCATCAAGATATTGCTCTTTTCCGTTCACTTTTACGGCTAGCTTCATGGTGGCGTATCTGCCGAAACTAGTGATACGTTGCTGACCATCAAGTACTTCGTATCGTCCATCTTTGGTCTTGTTGAAATATATCAAGCCGATGGGATAGCCTTTTAGGATAGAATCCACAACGGCTACGTCTTTCTTGCCGTCGCAATAAATATAGTTGCGTTGGTATTCTGGTTGGATAGTCAGCTGGCCGTTCAAGCCAAATAAACCTTTTCCTTCATGTTCGTTATAGACAAAACCTTTGCAGATGTCTGCTATAGTCCAATTTGTATATAATGTTGGTTTCATGATTCTTATTTTTTATGTCGGATTAATATTCTAGCGTATGGCTTTTGAGGAATGCCATCTTCCATATAGTAAAGTTGGCCATCACGCAAGCTCTTGTTCAGCTTCTTCAATTCTCGGTCGAAGGGCTTTAGACCTAAAGCTTTGCCAGAGTCACCTTGTGTTTGCCCGATAATCTCAAATTGTTCAGGACAATACTTATCCAAGAAACTGATAGGAACTCCCATTTTTCCATCATAGTTGGAAGGGATAGCATCTGTATAAGGCACATCTATAGCATCATAGTTGGCATAATGAATATAAGAGCTACGCCCTTTGAGTTCTTTATGCTTACTAAACTTTAGGTTGTCTTCTAGAGTCATTAAAGGCAATGGTTGATGGCGGCGACCATGTTCGATGTTAGTATACCAGCGTACTCCTTTTACTCTAATATATTTTTTACCGTTTTCATCAATTCTCCATCCTGAAGCAGTCAAAGGATATGTATCTGGTACTCCAAATTCTCGGTCACCACTGTGAATCGTGCATCCCATCCAAATGATATTGTCTTTAATTAGGGGGAAGACTTCTTTGTAAGTTACTGCATTCATATTTCCGATTATTACGAACTGTTTCTTAGCTTCAATTATCCAACCTAAAAAAACTCTGAATAAAGAAAATGGAGGATTAGTTATAATGATGTCTGCTTCGTCGCGGAGATTCTTGATTTCTGTACTTCGGAAATCTCCATCTCCCTGTAGATAATTCCACTGTAAGTCTTCCACGTCAATTTTCCCATCTCCAGAAACATCATGGTCAAGAACGAATATCTTACCATTTGTCTTGGTTTTGTCTTTATCGAACTTGATGTCGTTTTGCTCGAAAAGAGAGGGTTGATAACCAGTCTTATACTTTTTGCTTTCTGGAGCATAACTTGTACTTATCAGTTTTTTTAGACCGAATCGTTCAAAGTTTTGAGCAAAGAATTTTGTGAAATTACTCCATTCAGGGTCATCGCATGGTAAAAGGATAGTTTTATCTTTGAATACATCTGGATTATATTCCAGGTATGCGTTCATTTCTTTTTCTATATCATAATATTGAGTGTAAAACTCATCGTTCTTTGCATTTTTTGCATTTGCTAATCCACTATTTGCCATCTGAGTACTTTGGTCTTTATTCTACCGACTCCTCTAAGCAGAAGGTGATGGTTAAGGATTATCTATCAAAAGAAATGGCGTAGGAGTTCTGTACTAACCATCCTTTGTAAGTTGAGGTATTAGGGGACCTTTGAGCTCAAAGAATGAAGTGCAGAAGCCTACGCCAAGAAGGTATATATGGATAGCACAAGATGCACCCTCTCTTGACGAAAGGGCGCATTTGTGCCATGTATATACACGCAAGGTGTAAGCGCCCACCTTGTTTCTTATCCGAAGCTCGTTTTGGAAGTCCCTAATTTCCAACTTGTCAGAAGAAAAACGCAGTAAACGCCGTTTTCATAAAAATAGAGCCAAACGGCAGATTAACGCCAACAACTCATTGATGGCAATCCGCAGAATGACAAATACAAAAGTACTGAAAAGAATTTATATAGCCAAACGTTTATTGAAAAAAATGCATGAAAATAGCAAAAAGTGGCGATAGTTGTGCTAAATCTCATAAAAAAACATAGATTTCGCACACCTATCGCCACTTTTTTCGTTTTTTTTGATAAATCCTAGGTTCTCGGCTAAATGCCGAAAATGTGGGCTTTTTCACAAATTCCCGAATTTGGCATTATTTAACTCCCGAATTTGGCCGATTATTTTTCCCGAATTTGGCCGTTTTTAATTCCCGAATTTGGCAGAATAAAAAACTGTCCTCATCTGAATGGGTGTTTCAGATGGGGACAGTTTCAGTTATGTTTTGCTACATTACAGCTATATTTCTGCTACATTGCAGCTATGTTACAGTCTAAATCCTAAGCCGATGGTCATCGGGTAGCACTCGGGAGCCTTGGTCTTGTTGAGCAGTGGGGTTACTCCGGCACGGGCGTAGAGCATTACTCCTGAGTAGCCGGCACGGGCCTCGAAGTTCAAGCCGATAGGGTTGAGGTTGATATCGCCCGTTTCGGTATGCTTGTGCTTTCCGATGAAGTAGCGGGAATGCTCGTGCCAGCGGTATTCTACCGATGGACCTAACGCCAGGAATGCATCATGGCATCCTATGCGCTTCTGCCACTCCAGCATGATAGGCAGGCGGAGCACATTGTAGCTGATATAGCTTTTCTTCAGCGTTTCGCCATCTATCGGAGTCATTGCCGATACCCCGTTTTCGGTGCTTAATACATAATTGTCCTTGAAATGGTGGTGTACCTGTCCGATGGAGAGAGAGGAGGTGAGCGCCATTTCGTTGGAAAGGCGGAAGCAGAGACTGGTGAGGGTGATGCCCCATTCCCACGACTTGGAGTCGCGACTGTGCATCTCGTTGTTGCCTCCCATGCTTCCCCTGCTGCCTGGCAACTGGCTGCAGCCGAAGAAGAAGGTTGGATAATGACTCTCCAGACTGCGCTTGCGCTTTCTCAAGGTCTGAGGGATGAATGGTGAGGTGACAAATACCTTTTCTACTTCCTGACCATCTACGAATTGGGTTTCGGAAATCTTGGTCATCTCGTTGCCGTTCATCTTATATATCTTCACAGAAGTCTGTTCACCATCCTGCTTGATGACGATGTTCTGGTCGTTCACTCTGATTGTGGTGTCGTTAGCCTCTACCGGGGCTGGTGCACAGTTGCTGTTGGTTTCAGCAAGGGCGAAGGCTGGCATCATGGCAGCCATCATCATTACGTTTTTGATATTCATAATACTATATTTTATGTTGTTTCTTATTCTTGTTGAGAAGATTCCTGTAGGAAGATATGGTTGAATTCTTCTGTTCTCATAACCTTTACACTCTATAGACGTATGAAATTGAAAAATCGGACATCTAAGAAGAGATTTTTTTCAAAAAATGATTTCTTTTTTCAAAGAAAAATGTTATTTTTGCAGTCATAAACATAAAATTTAGCAATCGAAAACATTAAAAAACTGAATGGCTTATGGCATCTGTAGTTTCTATTATTCCCATCGTGTTGCTGTTCATCCTGATGCTCGGCTTCAAGATGGCAGGTCATAAAAGCGCCTTGCTGACGCTCGTAATTACCGTGTTGCTCGCTCTCTTCGCTGCTTCGCCGCTAGGCATGATTGCCCCAGAACATGCGGAGGACAGCGTGATCGCCCTGACGGGATGGGCGGTGGTGGAAGGCATCCTGAAGGCGGTATTCCCGATTCTCATCATCATACTGATGGCTATCTACAGCTATAATATCCTCGTGGAAAGCAAGCAGATAGAGGTGATCAAGAGGCAGTTTACATCGATTACCGATGATAAGGGATTGCTCGTGCTGCTCCTCGTATGGGGATTCGGCGGACTGCTCGAAGGTATGGCGGGCTTCGGAACGGCGGTGGCGATACCTGCTGCCATCCTCATCGGACTCGGCTTCAAACCGATGTTCTCGGCTCTAGTTTCCTTGATTGGTAATACCGTGGCTACGGGATTTGGTGCCGTGGGTGTACCGGTTACAACGCTCTGTAACGAGGTGGCTGAAAGCGGATCGGCTTCGGCGGCTCAGATTTGCGAGACTTCGGCCTTCGCCATTATCCAGCTGGCACCTCTCTTTATCATTCTGCCTTTTATTATCCTGACGCTTACCGATAAGCATAATCTTATTAAGAATCTCATCATCGCCCTCTGGGTGGGAGTGATTTCCGTGATAGTGCAGTTTGTCTGCGGCTATTATCTCGGTTCGGAGACTCCAGCCATCATCGGTTCGCTGGCAGCCATTATCGCCATCATCGCATACGCCAAGGTATTTGCCAGAAAGAGTAAGGTGCAGGATAAGGAAACCTTTACGCTTGCCGAGAGCCTGAAGGCATGGAGCGTTTACCTCTTTATATTGATATTCATCCTGGTTTCCGGAGCACTCTGTCCTCCGGTCAATGCTTTCCTCAAAAGTCATCTGGTGAGTGCGGTTCATCTGCCTGTGCTCGACAGTACCTTTAAGTTTGGCTGGATATCCAATGCAGGCCTGATGCTCTTCCTGGGTGCTACGATTGGTGGATTGATTCAGGGATTGAGCCTTAAGAGATTGTTGGTGATTCTTGCCCGTACCACGGTGAATCTGCGAAAGACGGTGGTAACCATCTGTTCGCTGATAGCCCTGGCGAGCGTGATGAACTATTCGGGAATGATTACTTCCATCGCCTCCGGACTGGTGGCATTAACGGGAGATTTCTATCCTCTGGTAGCGCCGATGATTGGTGCCATCGGAACCTTCGTAACGGGGTCTGATACCTCTTCGAATATCCTCTTTGCCAAGCTCCAGGCTCATGTTGCCAACCAGTTGGGTATGACGGGGCAGAGCACATTCTATGGTATGGAGGGCGGTCAGGAAAACTGGCTGGTTGCTGCCAATACCACGGGAGCCACGGGTGGCAAGATGATCAGTCCGCAGAGTATTGCCATTGCTACTGCAGCCTGCGATATGGAGGGAAAGGATGGAGAGATTCTCCGTTCGGCCATCCCATACGCCCTGCTGTATATCGTATTGGGCGGACTGATGGTTTACTTCGGTTGCTGATCTTCTTTTCTTATATAAAAAACTGTCCTCATCTGTTATCTCAGATGGGGACAGTTTCTGTTTTATAAATAGACATTAAATCTTTTAAGGATGCCTTTTCTCGTAGGCCAGGCTGTGGTCGTGCTGGTCGATATCATGCTTCGACTTGCTCTTTACCACGAGCCATACACCAGAGAAGATGAGGATGGCAGCAATCGCCTGCATACCCTTGAATACGGCGAGACCCACGATAACACTCACGGTAACCGATACCAGCGGCTGCACATAATTATATACACTTACCACGGTAGGGCGCAACGTCTTCTGACCAATCATCATGCAGATGTAACCCAGGAAGGTGCCGAAGAAGATGACGTAGCCCGTTTCCCACCAGGTGCTCATCGGAACATGGGCAAAGTCGATGCTCATCACGTGGCTGATGGTGAAAGGCCATATCAGGACCGTTGCCCAGAGGAACATCCACTTGTTGATGGTGAAGAGCGAATACTTAGACAGCAGGTTCTTGAAGAGCGACAGGTAGAGGGCGAAGGAAAGCTGCGCCGACATACAGAGCAGGTCGCCCCAGATGTTTCCCACCTTGGCATTGCCAGCCGTAGCACTCGTCATGATGATGATGACGGCACCTGCGCATCCCATCAATACACCGAGTGCCTTCTTCCAGGTGATAGGCTCCTTCAATATCAGGAAGGAGAGAACCATGGCGAAGATAGGCATCGAGGTGGTCATGATGCTGGAATTGCTAGGCGAGGTCATGTTCAGACCGATGGTGTAAGAACACTGGTTGAACACGAGGGCGAAGAGTCCGGCAGCAGCAAACTTGAAGATGTCTTTTACTGGAACATGCTCTTTCTTGGTGAATAATGAGGTGAGCCAAAAGAGGAGAGCACCACCCAAAACACGGAAGCTCACCAGGTCGATGCCGTTGATGCCGTGAAGCATGGCATCCTTGCCTACGGGAGCCATCAGTCCCCAGAATGCGCCGGAACAGAAGAGGCACAGGTGGGCGATAAGAGGTCGTTTGTTATCCATTTTTTCCTTATTTCTATTTAAATCTTCCTATTTTTGAATAAAATCGAGTGCAAAGGTACAAAAATTCGAGGAATTTTGCTATATTTGCGGTATATTTTTTGAAACTTAAAGGAGTTAAGAAGTTAAGACAATAGTCTTTTTCCGTTCTTGACGGTTAAAGATAGGAGATTATTCTTATGCAGAAATATGCTGATTATATCAAACAGATAGAGATTGAATCTCTCTGGAGCGGTACCAAACATATTCTTTGGAACCTCGACCGCCGTATCAATATCCTGAGTGGTGTAAACGGCGTGGGCAAGAGTACTATATTAAATAAGGTGGTAAAGGGTCTGGCGGCTGGCGGCGAATTCCCTAGTCACATGATCAAAGGTGTGCATCTGAAGGTGGAGCCGGAGGAGGCAAAGTGGATTCGCTACGATGTAATCCGATCGGTAGATAGACCATTGATGAATGCCGAGATGATCAACAGGATAGACCTTACCCTGGTTACCGAACTCGACTGGCAGCTCTTCCAGTTGCAGCGCAAGTATCTGGATTACCAGGTGAACATCGGCAACCGCATCATCGCCGTCTTGCAGAGTGGCGAACCGGATGCAGCCTTCAAGGCTCAGAAACTGAGTGCACCGAAGAAGATGTTCCAGGATATGGTAGATAATCTTTTCAAGGATACCGGCAAGACCATCATCCGTACTGCCAACGAAATCCGCTTCAACCAGATAGGCGAGCAGCTCTCGCCTTATCAGCTCTCGGCTGGTGAGAAGCAGATTCTTGCCATCCTCCTCACCGTGCTGGTGGAGGACAACCAGTCATACGTCCTCTTTATGGATGAGCCGGAAATCAGCCTTCATTTCGAATGGCAGAAGCAGCTCATCGGTCTGGTGCTGCAGCTTAATCCGAATATCCAGATCATCATGACCACCCACAGTCCTGCTGTGGTCATGGATGGATGGACCGATAGGGTGACGGATGTGAGCGACATCACGATATAAGTGAAAAAGAAGTATTATGGCTAAACGTTTAACTGATAATATCAATTCCCAGTTCTTCGAGGCAGCCAACAGGATGACTTCGAAGAAGGCTCGGCGCAAGATTGTGGCTTACGTCGAGAGCTATGATGATGTCTTCTTCTGGCGTTCTGTACTGGGAAAGTTTGAAAATGAAAAACGCTATTTTGATATCATGCTGCCTACCCGTAACCAGCATTTAGACCGAGGCAAGAAGGCTGCTATCTCCAGTATGCTGAAGGGAGTAGGTAGGGATATGATAGCCTGTGTAGATGCCGATTACGATTATCTGCGTCAGGGCTCAACTGAGTCTTCCCAGCAGATGTTGGAGAATCCTTACATCTTCCATACCTATGCTTATGCCATTGAAAACTTCCAATGTTATGCCAGAGGATTGCACGAAACCTGTGTGATGGTGACGCTCAACGACCGTCGCATCTTCGATTTCGAGCGTTTTCTTGAGTCCTATTCCCGTACCATCTGGCCCCTCTTCTTATGGCACATGCTGTTCTATGTGCGTCATCGCAAGATGTCGATGCATTTTGATATGGCGGAGTTTGATAAGGTCATCATGCTGCCTTCTGTCCGAATCCAGGATCCTAAATGGGCGATAGATTATTTGGGAAAGAAGGTGCGGGCAAAGCTGTTCCAGCTGGAGCGCCGCTTCAAGAAGTTTAAGGATGAGTTGGATGAAATGGCTCTTTACCTTAACAATCTGGGTGTAAGCGAGAGCAATACCTATTTATATATACAGGGTCATCATCTCTTCGACCTGGTAGTAAGTCCCATCGTCCAGAGCGTCTGCGATGCTTTGCGCAACGATAGGGAGAATGAAATCCGCGACCGTGCCCTCCATTCCGAGCAGGCCCGCACCGAAATGGCATGTTATGAGAATAGTCTGGGCAAGGTGAAGATGATGATGAAGAAGAACACCTTCTACCAGTTCTCTCCCGAATTCCAGAAGATACAGGCGGATGTGGAAAAGTATTTGGAAAGGTAAAAGGGATATTTAAAGGTAAAAGGGTAAAAAGGTAAAAAGAAAGCAGGCAGATGATATCCCGCCAGGCTCTTTTTACCTGTATTTAGTTTATAAATGTACTCTTCTGTACGGTTTCTTACTCTCCGGTAAGGCTCTTGCTGAACCTATACCTTATTATATATAACGCTTTTTGTGCGAAATATACTTAGTCTAGTAAGCGTATTTCTTACTTCAAATATCAACTTCTCTTTTATTTTCTAACTCCCCCTCTGGGTATGTTAGTTCTCTCTCCAGAATGCTGGCGTTAAGATAACCAGCACACTGAATATCTCCAGACGACCGATGAGCATCATCAGTGAGCAGAACCATTTTGCCACATCCGGCAGTTCGCTCCACGACATGGTTGGTCCGATTTCCGTACCCAGCGTAGGTCCCACATTACCCACACAACTCAGGGTGATGGTGATGGCATTGGTATTGTCGATGCCCATGGCTATCATCGTGAACGATATCACCAGACAGATGATGAGATAAGTGGTGAGGAAGGCAAGCAGCGTAACACGCTTCTGCATCGGTACGTTCACACCATCAATCTTCAATGGCAGCACGGCGTTAGGATGCAGAATCTGGCGGAATTCATTCTTCACCATTCTTACCAGCATCACGCCACGGATACATTTCAAACCTCCACTCGTACTGCCCGAGCAGGCTCCGAAGAACATGCAGGCTGCCAATACCACCCAGGTAACGTGAGGCCAGAGGGCTGCATCGTCGTTAAACAGACCGGTGGTAGTGATGAAAGAAACCACCTGGAAAATAGCACTTCTGAAGGCATGTTCCACATCGTAGTTGCGCATCGCTATCAGCTCTACCATGATGAAAGCCGTGAAGGCTGTAACGAGGAACATATAGAACTTAAACTCTGAATTCTTGAACAGATCCTTGATCTTGAACTTGATGACGGCTGCATAGAGCAGGGTGAAATTAACACCCGACAGGAAGCAGAAGAAGGCACAGATGTATTCCAGTGCCGGCGAATGGAAAAACGAGGTACTGCTGTTATGAGTAGAGAAACCTCCTGTAGCCGTAGTGGTCATCGCATAGTTGAAACTGTCGAAGAGACTCATTCCTGCCACATAGTAGGATACGATGCAGGCAATGGTGAGCATCAGATAGATACTCCATATCCATTTAGCCGAAGTGGAAAGCCGGGGATGCAGTTTCGTTTTGATAGGTCCTGTTGCCTCGGCAGCAAACACCTTGGTCTGTCCTCCTACAAGCGATGGCAGCAGGGCGATGGTGAAGAACACGATTCCCAGACCGCCTATCCATTGGGTGAGCGAACGCCAGAAAAGCAGTCCGTGGGGGAAACATTCTACATCGTCTAATATTGTAGCTCCCGTTGTCGTAAATCCCGACATGGTTTCAAAGTAGGCATCGGTAAAGTTGTTGATGTATCCACTCACCATGAAGGGGAGGGTTCCGAAGAAACTGAATACAATCCATGAGAGCGTTACCACGAGATAGGCATCACGGCGCGACATTGAGTTATCGGCTCCATGACCTCGCCATTTCAGCACCAGTCCGCCTCCGATGGTGGTAAGTGTTGCCACAATGAAGGCAAAGATGTCGTCCTGCTGGTAATAGAAAGCTACCAGCAGACTGACGAAGAGCAGGAATGCTTCTATGAAAAGCAGTTGCCCTAAAATCTTATATATTAATTTGCTGTTTATCATATATGAAGTATTTCTCTATCTCCTTCACGCTTAGATGAAGTATTTCTCAATTTTCTTCATGTTGATGTTGTGGCAGAAAACCATCACCGAGTCGCCCGGTTCTATCTGGGTATTACCCGAAACGAGCATTCCTTCTTCACCGCGAACCAGTCCACCGATGGTTACCCCGATAGGCATGCCGAGTTCCTTCACCGGTTTCTTGGTTACCTTCGAACCTTCTTTGGCTATAAACTCAGCTACATCGGCGTTAGCACTCATCAGGAATCTCACGTTCATCACGTCGGCATCGAGCATCATCTGGTAGATGTAGCTGGCGGCAATCATCTTCTTGTTGATGATGGTACCGATATCCAGACTCTCTGCCATGCTCACGTAGTCTACGTTTTCTACGGCAGCCACCGTCTTGCGCACACCCATTCTCTTGGCGGTAAGACAGGCCAGGATATTGGTTTCGGCGTTACCGGTCAGTGCCACGAAGGCCTGAGTACTGCGGATACCTTCTTCTACGAGCAGCGGAATGTCGCGTCCGTCACCATGAATGATGAGCGTCTTGTTCTCATCGAGAATATCGTTGAGATATTCGCAGCGCTCCTCACTCATCTCGATAATCTTGCATTCCATATATTCCGGCATCTTCTTCACGGCTCTTACGGCTGTGCGTCCGCCACCCATAATCATCACGTTCTTCACATCCACATAGTGCTCCTTGCCCACAATCTTGCGGATATATGGAATATAGTTGCGGGTGGTCATGAAGTAGGCGAGGTCGTAGAGTTTCAGCTCGTCGTTACCGCCAGGAATGATGGTATCACTGCCTCGCTTGATGGCTACCACGTGGTATGGGTCGTTAGGACCGCTGATGTTCTTGAGCGGTTCGTTCAGTATCTCGCATCCTTCGCGCAGTTTGATGCCGAGCATGACGAGTGCGCCGTCGTGCACATCCCAGCGCTGACGTACCCAACTCATTTTCAGTCCGTTATTGATATCTACGGCTGCGAGCATCTCCGGATAAATCAGTTTGCTGATACCTAATTCTTTGAAGAATTCCTGAGCCTGAGGATCCATATATTCCGGATTATCCACGCGGGCCACCGTTCTTTTGGCACCCAGGTTCTTGGCAAGGATGCTAGCTGTGATGTTGGTACTTTCTACCGGAGTAACGGCGATGAAGAGGTCGGCATCTGCTACCCCCGCATCGCGTAAGATGTGAAGACTGGTAGGCTTGCCCAGCATGGTGAGTAGGTCGCAGTCGGAGCCAATGCTTGCCAGGCGCTCTTCGCTTTCATCGATGAGCGTAATCTCTTCATTGCTGCGTGACAGGAGTCTCGCCAGGTGAGTACCTATGGCATATGCGCCAGCTATAATTATTTTCATTTCTTAATTGCTTCTTTGATTGATTCTTTATCGAGATGTACGATTTCTCTGAGCTGTGCCACGGTTCCGTGTTCCACAAACTCATCTGGCAATCCCATTCGGGTCATCTTTGGCTGATAGTCATGGTCGTTCATCCATTCCAGTACGGCTGAGCCCATACCGCCCATACGAACGCCGTCTTCGATGGTGATGATGCGGCTGAACTTTTCGCCCACCTCTTTCAGAATATCTTCATCGAGTGGCTTGAGGAATCGCATATCGTAGTGGGCGATGCTCATTCCGGTTTCGGCTTCTACCTCAGCGATAGCCTGGGCTGCATCGTTTCCTATAGGACCGATGGTGAGAACGGCTACATCGGTGCCGTCTTTCAGTTTTCTGCCGGTACCGGTCTTGATTTCCTCCATCGGGTTGCGCCAGTCTACGAGCACACCCTTGCCTCTCGGATAACGGATTACATAGCTGCCATGACCTGGCAACTGGGCTGAATACATCAGGTTGCGCAACTCATGCTCGTTCATCGGAGATGCGATGGTGAGATGCGGAATCGGACGGAGAGCCGCCATATCGAAGGCACCATGATGGGTAGGTCCGTCTTCACCTACCAGTCCGGCACGGTCAAGACACATGATAACCGGCAGGTTGAGCAGTGCCATGTCGTGGATGATGTTATCGTAGGCACGCTGTGCAAACGAACTGTAGATGTTGCAGAAAGGGATGAGTCCGTCTTTCGCCATACCTCCAGAGAAGGTGACGGCATGCCCCTCGGCAATACCTACATCGAAGGTACGGTTTGGCATCGCCTTCATCATGATGTTCATGGAGCATCCTGTAGGCATGGCTGGCGTCACACCTACAATCTTCGGATTTTTCTGAGCCAGTTCCAACAGCGTCTCTCCGAAAACATCCTGATATTTAGGAGGCTGGTTGCTGGTATCAGCAATGATTCTCTCACCCGTTTCCGGATCGAATTTTCCTGGCGCGTGCCAGATGGTGGCACTCTTCTCGGCTGGTTCGTAACCCTTTCCCTTGGTGGTATGCAGGTGCAGCAGCTTAGGACCCTTCATGTTCTTGAGCTGTTTGAGCACTCTCGCCACTTCCTTCACGTCATGACCGTCGAAAGGTCCGAAGTAGCGGATATTCATACCCTCGAAGATGTTCTGCTGATGACTCAGTGCCGACTTCAGTGCATTGTTCAGGCGCAGGATGCCCTTCTTACGGTCTTCGTTGAGATAGCCTTTGGAGTGCAGCCACTGCGATGCCTTGAAGCGCAGGCGGTTGTAGGTCTCGTTGGTATCGAGGTTCAGGAGATATTTCTCCATACCGCCTACTGCCCGGTCGATGCTCATATCGTTGTCGTTCAGGATGATGAGCATGTCGTTAGGTGTACTTGATACGTTGTTCAGTCCCTCGAAAGCCAGTCCGCCGCTCATGGCTCCATCGCCAATGACGGCTACCACATGCCTGTCGGTATCTCCGTTTTCGCGTGCGGCAACGGCCATACCGAGTGCTGCGGAGATGGAATTGCTCGCATGTCCGCAGGCGAAGGTATCATATTCGCTTTCTAAAGGTGTAGGGAATGGACGGATGCCGTGCAACTTGCGGTTGGTGCAGAAGTTTTCGCGGCGTCCTGTTAATATCTTATGTCCGTAGGCTTGGTGTCCCACATCCCATACAATACGGTCGTATGGGGTGTTGTAGATATAATGTAGGGCTACGGTTATTTCCACCACGCCAAGAGAGGAGGCAAAATGACCGGGGTTGACGGCAACCTCGTCGATAATGTCTTCTCTTAACTCTTTGCAGACTTGTGGCAGCTGGTCAATGCTCAGCCGTCTCAAATCTTCCGGGTATTTTATACTACTTAATAGACTAAACTTGTTCTTGTCCATGTTTTCTTCGTGAAAATCTTGTGCAAAGATAATGCTTTTTTCCTATATAAAGCACTTTTGAGGCAATATTTTCGCTTTTTCCGATTATTCTTTGTATTTTTGCAAAGGAAATTTCTGAAAAAGGAATGAAATCTGGAATTAGTTATATAACAATAAGCAAATAAATACCTTTATCGTGATGAGAAAAAATGTATTACTTTTGGGAGCCATGATGATGGCTTCCATGTCTCTGATGGCGCAGACCAAGGGTGGCGGCATCAGTCAGTCTGCTCTCCTACAGATGGAGAAAAGCCAGCAGGCAGGTGTAGCCAACAAGGCACTCTTCAATGCGATTGCCAACAACAGCATTGATGACCTTGTGAAGAATCATGCCAACGAGGCCCCGGTTGATACTCATTTCAGCATCGAGACTCCTTCGCAGAGCATTCACAACCAGAAGAGTTCGGGCCGTTGCTGGATGTTCAGCGGTTTCAACGTGCTCCGTTCTAACTTCGCCCTCAATGACAAGCAGGGTAGAGTGGTGGAGTATTCTCAGGATTATCTCTTCTTCTATGACCAGCTGGAGAAGGCTAACCTGATGCTTCAGGGTGTTATCGACCTTGGCAAGAAGAGCATCGAGGATCCTCAGGTGCAGTTCTTCTTCAAGAATCCGCTCAATGATGGTGGTACTTTCTGTGGTGTTGCCGATTTGGCAAGCAAGTATGGTCTTGTACCTATGAGTGCCCAGCCTGAGACCTTCTCAAGCAACAATACTTCCAAGATGAGCCGTCTCGTAAGCAGCAAGCTCCGCGAGTATGGTCTGGAACTCCGTAAGATGGTGGCTCAGGGCAAGAAATCTGCAGCTATCCAGGCTCGCAAGAACGAGATGCTCGGTCAGGTTTATCACATGCTGAGTCTTACTCTCGGTGAACCGGTAAAGGAATTTACCTATGCTTTCCGCGACAAGGATGGCAAGCAGATTGGCGAGGCTAAAAAGTATACTCCTAAGAGTTTCTATGAGGAAACCGTAGGCAAGGACCTGAATGGTACCTTCCTGATGGTGATGAACGATCCACGCCGTCCTTACCACAAGACATACGAGGTAGAGTACGACCGTCATACTTATGATGGTCATAACTGGAAGTATCTGAACTTGCCTATGGAGGAGATTGCCCAGCTCGCCATCGCCTCTCTAAAGGACGGTCATAAGATGTATTCAAGCTATGATGTGGGCAAGCAGCTCGACCGCAAGCGCGGCTATCTGGCACTCGACAACTACGACTATGGAAGCCTCTTCAATACCTCATTCCCAATGAACAAGGCTGACCGCATCGCTACTTTCGATAGCGGTTCTACTCATGCCATGACGCTGACTGCTGTAGATCTCGATGCCAATGGCAAGCCTGTAAAGTGGAAGGTGGAGAACAGTTGGGGTGCTGACAATGGTTTTGCCGGTTGCTTCATCATGACCAACGATTGGTTCAACGAGTACATGTTCCGCCTGGTAGTAAACAAAAAGTATGCTTCTGAGCAGCTCTTGAAGGAATTCGACCAGAAGCCAACCATGCTGACTCCAGATGATCCTCTGTTCCAGTTGGAAGACTAATAATAAGAATATTCAAAGCCATATATGGTGTATCATGCGCCATATATGGCATATTGTTTCTAGTAATCAACATAGAATTAGGTATAGATGAATAAGCGGGAAGTTTTTGGGCATTTTTTCAAATCATATTATGGTCGATTATATTATTATGCGCTGCAACTCCTGAAAGATGAGGAGGCAAGCCGAGATATCGTGAGTGGCGTTTTTGCTCACGTATGGGAGAATTTCGACTCCTATGACATGCAAACCTTGCCAGCCTTCTTGCTTAAAACCGTGAAAAATAAGTGTTTAGACTATCTTCGGCATACAGCTGTTCATGCACAATATGCCGATTACTATCTTCATGCTGTAGATCAATGCTATGAAGATAATGATATCCAGAAAGAACGTCAGCGGCAAGTAGAAGAAATGTTGGATTTGTTACCGGATACTACTCGTCATGTTTTGGAAGAATGTTATCTTAACCATAAGAAATATCGGGAAGTGGCAGATGAGATGAATGTATGTCAGGAAACGGTCAAGCGCCATATCATAAAAGCCTTGAAACTGTTAAGAGAACATTATCATCAAATAAAAACTTGAAAATAATCAAAAGAATCTCAATTGGAGATGTTACCATTTTGGTAGGTAAAACGTATTATTTTTAGTAAAGAAATAGAAATATGATGAAGCAAACAGATATTTTTAATGATGAGAGTTTACAGAATGACATCCAAGACTTGGTTGCCATAGAACAGGCTATGATGCGCAAAACATATCCTCTGCCAAATCTTGACAAGGAGTTGGAGAAGATAGTAGGCAAAGAAAATTCGGATGCCGAAGAGCCTGTGAAACATCAATATCCGATGATGAGAATGCTGATGAGTGCTCTGATGGGCGCTGCTGCTATGTTGGCGATAGTTTTTGTATGGCAGTGGGTGAGTTCCAGGCAGACTATTGATGAAGCTACCGGAAATCGGATAACGCAAAATGTATCTTCTGAACAAGGTATGACAATGCTTCAGACTGCAGATGGTGAGATGATTACTCTGACACTGGCTGATGGCACTGAAGTAAAGCTCAATAGTAATAGTAAGATTACTTATCCCCACTGCTTTAAGGGAGCAGAGCGTATGGTGCATCTTGAAGGAGAGGCATTCTTCAAGGTAAGGCACGACAGTAAGCGTCCTTTTGTGGTGGATGCAGGTGGTGTCTTGACCAAGGACTTGGGTACTTCTTTTAATATCAAGGCTTATCAGGGTAGTGACTGTAAAGTGACTTTGGTTGAGGGAAAGGTGGAAGTTCTGGCAAAGAACAGTCAGCATAAACTTGTGACATTGAATCCGGGACAGCAATATTCCTTAAGTGCAAAGGAGACAGTTTCTGGGCAGATAATTAATGTAAATACGGATGAAACTACCGCATGGGCAGATGGTGTGCTCTATTATCACGACCAGACTTTGGAATACATCTTGGATAATCTTGCAGCATATTATCAGAGTAAGGTGGTTTTTAGAAATCCTGCAGTCAAAACCAAGCATCTCGATTTCTCCGCAGATAAGAGTGGCAGTATAGAGGATGCTATAGGACTCTTGAATAATCTGGGAGTTGCAAAGGTTAGTTTTAAGGGAAATACTATATATATAGAATAAGGTATTTAAGTAAATCTTGATGTATCGTCACATCGGCATTTCTGGGAAATTATAATTCCTGAAAATGCCGATGTTTTAGTTTTATTTGTAAGAAAACAAACTTTTTTTATTATTTTTTGAAAGTAGATGTTACCGATTCGCTGTCAGAAACGTATTTTTATTATAGTATTAACGAAAAAGAGAGAAATATGAAAGAAGTAAGATGTGTATTCATGTTTGCTGTCCTGACTTTATGGATGGCATTACCTGTAGGAGCACAGAATGCAAAGAGAGGCATCACGATGTCGCTCGTTAATGAGTCTTTGGCTTCTGCATTGAGAAAAGTACAGCAGGAGTCGGATTATAAGGTGAGTTTTGTGATAGAGGACGTAAAGACCTATACCACAACGGTTCATCTGAAGAATGCTTCTGCCTCAACTGCCGTAAAGCAGATTTTACAGGGTAAACCTTTCACTTACTCAGTAAGTGGTAAGTTTATTACCGTCAAGAAGGTTTTGCAACATAAAACTGCAGCTGAAGCTACAGATAATGGAGCTGCCATCCGCCCCCTCTCAGGAACAATTACCGATGAGGATGGAGAACCTATGATTGGCGCTTCTGTTGTAGTGCCTGGCAGTCCTTTTGGAACCGTGACTAATACGGATGGTAATTTTGAGTTTTATATTCCTAAAGGATGTCATGAGGTTACGGTTTCGTATGTCGGTATGAATGACCAGAAGGTAAAGGTGGCTGGTAGGGATCATGTGAAGATTGTGATGTCTGAAAATAAGACCATACTTGGTGAAGTGGTTGTAACGGGTTATCAGACTATCTCTAAGGAGCGTGCAACCGGTGCTTTTACCAAGGTAACAGCTGATGAACTGAAAGACAAGAGGTTGGGTAATCTCTCTACCGTGCTGGCTGGCGAGGTTGCCGGATATAATGACGGCATGATTCGTGGCGTAACCACGATGAATGCCTCTGCTTCTCCTCTCTATGTCATTGATGGCTTTCCAGTAGAGAAAACTAAGTTGACCGGCAATGGAACTGGTGATATTACCGAGGAAATCCCTGATTTGAATATGGATGATATTGAGAGTATTACTGTTCTTAAAGATGCTGCAGCTGCTTCCATCTATGGTGCTCGTGCTGCCAATGGTGTCATTGTCATCACTACCAAGAAATCGGCAGCTAAGGGTAAGACCAATGTCTCTTTCAATGCTTCTCTTACCTGGCATCCTTATTCTTATTATACAGATTATCTCGCCAATTCTTCTCTTGTTATTGACTTGGAGAAGGAGTGGGCTGCGCAGAATCCGAATCTTGCAGGCAATGGAGCTAAGGTATACGCTCAGAATATGTTGGATCAGAAAATCTATACGAGCGCGGGTATCTGCAATATCTTGAATTATTATGCAGGCAATATCTCTGAGTCAGAAATGAATGCTAAACTGACTGATTTGGCTGGAAAAGGTTATAACTACTATGACCAGATGAAGAAGTATGCTAAGCGCGATCCGTTGTATCAGCAGTATAATATGAATATTGTAAACAACTCGGTGAATAATCTCTTCAAGGCTTCGGTCACTTATAAGTATAATACCCTCGAAGATAAGTATTCCAATAATCAGAGTTTAGGTATCAACCTTACCAACACTTCTCATTTCACAAAATGGCTTTCTTTGGATTTAGGTGCTTACCTAAAGGTGGGTGAGGATCAGACACAGAACTACAATGTCCTTTCTCCTGGATATTCTGTTTTGCCATACGATAATTTAGTGAATGCTGATGGCTCTTGTTATACCAAGCCGATGAGTGAGAGATATGATGCAAGTACTTTGGCTATCTATCAGAAGTATGGTCTTTATAATATGGATATCACTCCTTTGGAAGAGCTGGATCGTCAGATTACCACCAACAAGGAGTTGGCTTTACGAACTTTTGCCCGTCTGAATGTACAGATTCTGCCCTGTTTGAAGTATGCTGCTTCCTTCCAGTACGAACGAGCTTCATATCGTGGTGAAAACTGGGCTGATAAAGCTTCTGCGCAGGTTCGGGGTGTGGTAAACGAGTATGCAACCGATAATGGTGATGGCTCTGTCAATTATGTGATTCCTTATGGGGATATCCTGGTTCGTTCAGACCAATATACCTCTGCTTATAACTTCCGTCAGCAGTTGAGTTTTGATCAGACTTTCAAGGATGTTCACAGCGTAACTGCTATTCTGGGCACGGAAACCATCCAGAACAAGCAGGAATTGCATCGAGACAAACTGTTTAACTATGATTCTCAGATGTTAACATCCAGTATGGTGAATAATGCTGATTTGTTGAAAGGTATAGCGGGTGTGCTGGGATATAAATCTATGACCGCGACTGATTTGTCTGCTTCTTATGAGAATGTAAACCGTTATGTTTCGGTATATGGTAATGCTGCTTATACTTACGATGACCGTTATAGCTTGACTGGTAGTTTACGATGGGACCGCTCTAATCTCTGGGGAACCAGTTCGAAGTTTCAGAACAAGCCTATCTGGTCGGTAGGTGCCAGTTGGATTATCAGTAAGGAGAAGTTCTTCCATGCAGATTGGGTCAATTATTTGAAACTCCGTGTTTCTGATGGTATTGCCGGTAACGTATCTAAGAATTCTGCCCCTTATATGGTGGCAAGCTATAATAATAACGGGCATGTGGGAGGTACACAGGGATATGTGCAGTCGCGTGCCAATCCGATGCTGAGCTGGGAGAAAACCAATACCTTTAATATAGGTATCGATTTCTCGCTCTTTAAGAACCGACTCAATGGTACTGTAGAGTATTACGACAAGAAGGGTACCGACCTCCTGGCTTCTTCCATGGGTGTACCTACTGAAGGTTGGGGCTACAGCACCTATACCATCAACAATGGCGAGATGTACAATCGTGGTGTAGAAATTTCCCTGAGTGGTGAGGTTCTGCGTACCAGGGATTTCTCATGGAGAGCCAATATGACTTATGCTTATAATAAGAATGAGGTGACTTATGTAAATGTAAAGGCGCCGGTTTATATTCTTCAGTTGGATTACCCTTCGGCTTATCCTATTATCGGCAACGAATATAATGCAATCTATGGCTATAAGTGGGCTGGATTGAGTGAAGAAGGATTGCCACAGGTGTATAACGAGAATGGTGAGAAGGTAACTAATCAGCCAACGACATTGGATGCCATCTCTTACATGGGTACTACCACTCCTAAGTATAGTGGATCTTTCGGAACCAGTATCAGCTACAAGGATTTCGATTTCAGTATGCAGTTCCTTTTTGCGGGTGGTCATAAGATGCGCAATGCCAATCCTGCTTTCCTCACTTGCAGTTATTCCAGCGTAGGATATATCTCCAATATTGCGGGAGCTAGTGCCGGACTTGCTAATCGTTGGCAGAAACCAGGTGATGAGGCTTATACCAATGTGCCAAAGGCTGTTTTTGCCGAAAGTGGTTTATCTGCATCTTCTTTGTATAGTACTTATTTTTATTCTGATATCAATATCCTTGATGCCAGTTATATTCGTCTGAACAACATTTCTCTGGCTTATCATTTGCCAAAGTCGCTGTGCCGTTCGCTCTATATGCAGAGTGCCCGTGTTCAGGCTAATGTGGAGAATCCGTTCTTCTGGGCAAAGACCAAACAGGCTAAGTACCAGCTGGGTGGTTATAATGCCACCAACTATGTGTTAGGCATTTATCTCAACTTTTAAATAATGAAGAAAATGAAACAGAAATTAGTATATATGGTGTTGTTGCTGGGCATGGTTATGGGACTTGCCTCCTGCGATAACTATCTCAATATAGAACCAAAGGGCAAACGCATCCCTAAGTCGCTCGCCGACTATGAGGCTTTTCTCCGTTACGAGTATGGTACTCATCGCATGCCGGTTTTGCAAACGTGCTATTTGCTTAATGATGAATATCTCACCAATTCGTATGCCAGTTATTATCCGATGTATAAGGCTAACTACAATTGGGAGGAGGAAACCGATCGTGCCTATTGGAACTCTGCAGATGAGAGTACTTATTATGTGGCTTATGGCACTATCAATACCTGCAATCTGATATTGGAAGATGTGCCTAATACAACAGAAGGTACTGAGAAAGAAAAGGCTGAGGTGATGGCATATGCCAGAGTGTTGCGTGCGATGAACTATTTCAATCTCGCTAATTATTATGCTGATACCTACGAGCCTTCAAATGCTGCCAGTAAGTTGAGTGTACCTCTGATTACGAGCAGTCTTCAGAATGCTCCATATCATCAGGCCACCATTCAGGAAATCTATGAATTCATTTTGAATGATTTGAACACGTCGGTAGCTGATCTTCCAGATATGGGTACCACGCTCCTCCATCCGGGGAAGGGAGCTGCCTATGCTATGTTGGCACGTACCTATCTTCAGATGATGAACTATGAAAAGGCGTTGGAGTTTGCTGATAAGGCTCTTGCCATTAATGATAAGTTGGTTGATTGGGTTGGATTCTATAATGATAATAAGGGTGTGATAGGCCAAGAGGGTGTTTATCCTTCTTTGAAAACGCCATTGGGATTTGATAGCCAGGACTGTTATAATTTCAATTATGCCGATAATAGTTCCAACTATGCATCTGCGATATTCAAGATACCGGTAAATCGTGCTGCCGGATTCGAAGAGGGAGATGCTTATTTCTTGAGCAATTGGAAACTAAGAACGATGGGTGCAGAAACTTATTATCAGGGGTTGACCAATGGCTATATCAATCTTGCTGGTATGAGAACTGTGGAGCAGTATCTTATCAAGGCTGAATGCTTGGCTCGTAAGAAACAGTTGACAGATGCTATGGATGTGCTCAATGAGGTGCGTAAGACATATATCCTTCCAGAGAAATATCAGCCACTATCGGCGTCCTCTGTGGCAGAAGCTATCCGGTATATACGTCAAGCTAAGGATAATCAACTTATCTTCTCTATCGTGCCGTTTGGCGATGCTCGTCGCTTCAATGCTGAAGGTACCTATGCCCGCACGCTGACAAAAGAGATAGATGGCAAGCAGATAAGTCTTGCTCCATCCTCTCATCTCTGGACCTTCCCATTCCCAAAGGGAGCCATTGATAATCCTGGCAACGGAAGTTTCGTACAGAATGTGGAGAAGTAATGAACGTTAAAATAAATCTTTCTAGTAATTGTACAATTATGATGTTTAAAAAAACAATTTTCTCATTGGCATTGGCGCTCATCTCTGTGATGAGTGCTCATGCTCAGAATGCAGACGAGTGTATCATTGATGCAATCTTGAATGGTGTGCCTGATGGTACGGAAATGGAAGCTGTCCTGGCTGCTACTCATCGCAACGAGAAACCTCTCGCTAAAGGTGTGGTAAAGGGTGGAAAACTTACTTTAACCATCCCTGTTACAGAGGCTCGTTTTATCGGTGTCGGTCCAAGAAATGGTGTTTTCACTTTTAGTCTGATGACCAAAGGTGGCGAAAAAGTGCAGGTGTCTCTCGATGCCAAACCCATCAATGATGGGGGGAACACTGGTTTTAATGCCAGCAATGTCAAGATTTCCGGCAGTGCTATGAACGATGAATATCAGACAAAAATCGGTTCAGTGAGGGATATGCTTGATAAGATGTATAAGGATATAAACGATAAGCATAAAAAATTGATTGCAGAACAGAGCAAGGCTTACCAGGCAAAGGATAAAGCTAAGATGAAAGCTTTGGAAGATAGTGACGAGAGAAAAGAGATGGCTACCGAACAGAAGAATTTCTTTGATACGGTGGAGTCTTCTTATGGAAAGTTGTATTCAGACAACAAGGATTCCTGGTGGGGACCTTTCGCCATGCTTTGTACCTTGAACTATTTTACCAAGGAAAACTCCAAGGAATGGAATTCGTTCTCAGAAACTGCTAAGAATAGCTTCTATGGAAAGTTGCTCAACGAGCAGATTAATCCACAGGGACTTGCAGGTGAGACTTTGCCTCAGTTCGAACTCCAGCAAGTTGATGGTTCTAAGGTGAGCATGGCTTCTTGTGTAAAGGGAAAGAAGTATTATCTGGTTGATTTCTGGGCTTCATGGTGTGGACCTTGCCGCAAGGAAATTCCTAACCTCAAGAAACTTTATGAACTGTATAAAGGAAAGGGACTGGAAATAGTGAGTGTTTCTATCGATAAGAATGAAACTGCTTGGAAGAAAGCGCTTGCTGAGGAGAAACTTTCTTGGCCTAACGGACTTGACCGTGCCGGTATAGCTGATTCTTATAAGGTAAAGTTCATTCCTGCCATCTTCCTGGTAGATGGTACTACAGGTAAGTGTATTGCTGAGAATATCCGTGGTACGGAATTGGCTGCAAAGTTGGCTGAACTATTCTCGAAATAAGATATTTAGACGAAAAGTTTGGCTAAAGTGCTCCATTTATATAAAGATAAACCGTATTTTTTCGATAATATCGTGAAATACGGTTTATTTTTTGTATTTTTGTACCCGAAATAATGGTAAGAACGTTATTTATATAAAAGCTATATAGATTATGTTAGAGAAAAGTAAGCGTGAGCGCATCATTGCGCTCGTTAATAAAGAGGTGGTTCCTGCCATCGGCTGTACCGAACCGATGGCTGTGGCACTATGTACAGCCAAGGCTGCTACTACATTGGGCAAGCGCCCTGAACGTATTGAAGTTCTTCTGAGTCCTAATATGCTCAAGAATGCGATGGGTGTCGGCATTCCTGGCACGGGTATGATCGGTTTGCCTATCGCCGTATCGCTGGGTGCGCTCATCGGAAAACCTGAATATCAGCTGGAAGTGTTGAAAGACCTCACTCCTGACAGTCTGGAGCAGGGCAAACAATATATCAAGGATGCGGATATCAACATCAAACTGAAGCAGGGTGATGTAGATAAACTCTATATCGAAATCATCTGTCATGCCGGTGAAGACCAGGCTACGGCAATTATCTCCGGTTCACATACCCATTTTGTGTATGTTGAGCGTAATGGTGAGGTAGTGCTCGATAAGCGTGGCGGTGCTGTGGGCGATGAGGCTGATGATGATATCCAGCTCAATTTCCCGATGGTTTACGAGTTTGCAACAACAGCTCCGCTCGATGAGATTTCTTTCATTCTCAAGACCAGGGACTATAATATGAAGGCTGCCGAGTTGAGTATCAAAGGCAACTATGGCCACTGTCTGGGCAAGACGATGGATCGTCCGTTGAGTCATGGTATCTTCGGTGATAATATTTTCTCGCATATCATCTCCCGCACCGCTTCAGCCTGCGATGCCCGTATGGGTGGCGCCATGATTCCGGTGATGAGTAACAGCGGCAGCGGCAACCAGGGCATCTGTGCAACGAACCCTGTGGTGGTTTATGCGCTAGAGAACGAGAATACCGAGGAGGAAATAATCCGTGCCCTGATGCTCAGTCATCTGACTGCCATCTATATCAAGCAGAGCTTAGGCAAGCTTTCAGCTCTTTGCGGTTGTGTGGTAGCCAGTACGGGCAGCAGTTGCGGCATCACCTATCTGATGGGTGGCGATTATACCCGCATCTGCAATTCTGTCAAGAATATGATAGCCAATCTCACCGGTATGATTTGTGACGGAGCGAAACCAAGTTGTGCCCTGAAGATTTCATCAGGTGTCAGCACCGCTCTTCTTTCCGCCCTCCTTTCTATGGAAGGCAAGTGTGTCACCTCTGCCGAGGGTATCGTAGATGATGATGTGGATAAGTGCATCCATAACCTCACGAGCATTGGTGCCGATGCAATGCGAGCTACCGATGATATGGTGCTTGATATCATGACGCATAAATAAATTGGAATATAGTATATTCAAAAGGCTCGCAAGAAATCGAAACTTCTTGCGAGCCTTTATTATTTGCTAAACTATGAATCTGAACCTGTTAAACTCATCATAAAGTTCAATGTTCAAACCTCAAAGTTCAATGTCTTTACACGAGTGTTGCAACGATTTCTTCACGGGTTCCTGGCAACATATCGATAACTGGAATCTCTGGCATGGTGTAGCAACCTGGCTGCAGACGGAATGAAGCACGAGCCACGTTAACTAATACCTGAGCGGTGAGGGCTGGGTTGTTGATGCTCATATTGAACTCGAAACGCTGGTTCTGGGTCTTGCCTGATACACCCTTGCGAACGAGGTTCACACCATGACCCATATCCTTTACATCATCTACTGATGCTACGGCAAATACGTGGGTCTCATCGTGAGCGAAGTATGGATCGGCCTTGATTTCGGCTGTTACATCCTCAAGCTTGGCACCTTCTTCCAACTCTACATAAACCATACGGCGGTGGATACCCTCACCCAATGGGATGGTTACAGAGAGCGCTTCCTTTACGCCCTTCTTGCCACGAACACAAACTGAGTGACCCATACTCATACCAGGACCGAAGTTGGTATATGTCAAGCCCTTAGGAGCAAGGCTCTCCATCAGAACACGTACGATAGAATCAGAACCTGGGTCCCAACCAGCAGAGATAACGCTTACCTTGCCAGCCTTCTTGCAGTTTTCCATCTGCTTGGTACGGTAGTCGAGGATGCTGGTGTGGATATCGAAGCTGTCTACGGTGTTGATACCGAGGGCAACGATCTTCTCTGCATACTCAGGGCAAGAACGGGTAGGGGTTGCGAGGATAGCAACATCTACATCCTTCAACTTGGTGATGTCATCTACTACTTCATAGTTTGCCAACTCAGCTGGTTTGTCCTTGGCACCCTGGCGACGTACAATACCTGCAATCTCAAAGTCAGGAGCTGCTTCGAGTGCCTCAACAGTAAACTTACCGATGTTGCCGTATCCTACTACGGCTGCTCTAAATTTCTTCATTGTCTTATTTCTTTTATTTTGTTGTTTTTATTTCTTTTATTTCTTGCGGTTTAGTCATCCAACGGATATGTTTTCCGCTTTTCATTCTATTTCCGGTTGCAAAAGTATAGCTTTTTCTTGAAATACGTGACGTTTTAATAGAATTTTAACTCATAAAAGTTGCAAAAAGTAGTAAAATCATAGTTTTTAGGTATGAATAAGCGGAGATTTGTAAGGTATCTGTAGCAAGAGCCTTACAGTTTCGTTATTTTGTTGCGAAACATCATACTTCCTCTTTCCGATACCTCCCGATGTGCTTTGAATTACGTCCTGACGTAGCTTTTGCTGCGTCCCGACGTCTCTGGCTCTGCGTCGGGACGTATTACATGCTACGTCGGGACGTAATTTTATGGAAGTCTATTACAATAATCCCGCCCTTCGCACGTTATTAATATATTAATTTAATTAGGAGAAAGAAAATGATAGAATATATTCATGGCGATCTGACAGAGCTGACACCTGCGCTGGCTGTTGTTGAGACTGCGGGGGTGGGCTACGGACTCAATATATCGCTCAATACATATACTGCCATTCAGGGCAAACAGGAAGTGAAACTCTATGTTCACGAAGTGCTGGTGGCTGGTGGAAGAGATGACTCTTTCACCCTTTTCGGCTTTGCTACCAAACAGGAACGTGAACTCTACCGCCTCCTCATCACCGTTTCAGGAGTAGGCGGAAATACAGCCCGTATGATTCTCTCTTCACTCTCGCCACGCGAACTCTGCGAAATCATCTCTACTGGTAACGACAAGGTGCTGAAAACCGTGAAGGGTATCGGACTGAAGACGGCACAGCGAATCATCATCGACCTGAAAGATAAAATCGTGAGCCTTGGCATTGTTGACGAACTGCCAGCCAGCGGAGGCAATGTGGTGATGGTGAACAATGACGTAAAGGATGAGGCGGTAAGCGCCCTCACTATGCTCGGCTTCTCGCCAGCACCATCAGCCAAGGTAGTAGTAGATATCCTCAAGGCACAGCCTGATCTCTCGGTAGAACAGGTTGTGAAACTGGCATTGAAGCAAATCAAATAAGTTAGGAGTTTTTTATCGATGAAGCAGAAGCAAAGATTCATATCTTTTCTATTGGCTTGGCTGATGGTGGCAACCTTCGGCTATGCGATAGCTTTGCCTCAACTTCAGGACGATAAAAAGAAAACCCATACCAGCACAGCCCAGCCCATGCAGCTCGATGAAGATACCATTCCCGATTCGCTGCTGCATACCCGCTGGCAGATTCAGCGCACCCAACCTTACTCCCTGAGCGACCTCTATCAGAGTCCGCTCGACCTGAAACGTCCTGATAATCTGCAATATCAGGTAGTCTACAACGATACCCTCGACCGCTATATCATCGGCAACCGCATGGGCTCAACCTGGCTTTCGGCTCCTATCATGCTCACTCCGAAAGAGTATCTTGCATGGACTGAACAGCAGCAGCGCAACAGTTACTTCCGCAAGCAGAACGATGAAATTTTCCAGGCAAAAGGCAAGGAGAAGTTCGATTTCTCAGATATGCACTTCGACTTGGGACCTGCCGAGAAAATCTTCGGTCCTGGTGGCATCAGAGTGAAGACTCAGGGTTCTGCCGAACTCAAGTTCGGTATCAACAAGAAGAGCATCGACAATCCTTCGTTGCCTATCCGCAACCGAAAGACGACGATGATGGATTTTGATGAGAAAATCAACCTCAATGTCAACGGAAAGGTGGGCGATAAGGTGAACATGAACCTGAATTACAACACCGATGCCACCTTCGATTTCGATGCACAGAACATGAAACTGAAGTACGACGGCAAGGAAGATGAAATCATCAAACTCGTTGAGGCGGGCAACGTCTCCTTCCCTTCCAACTCTTCGCTCATCAAAGGCGCCAGCAGTCTGTTTGGTGTTAGAACCGATATGCAGTTTGGCAAACTCAAGCTGCAGATGGTAGCTTCGCAGAAGAAGAGTGCCTCGAAGAGCGTATCTACCAGGGGCGGTGTGCAGCTCACTCCTTTTGAGTTGAATGTAGCCGATTATGAGGAGAACCGCCACTTCTTCCTCTCCCAGTATTTCAGAAATCATTATGATGCCTGGATGCAGAAACTTCCTAATCTCACCACGGGCATCACCATCAACCGCGTGGAGGTGTGGGTTACCAACAAAACCGGCAATACCACCAATACCCGAAACATCGTAGCCCTGACCGACCTGGGCGAGAACCAGAAACTGAGCAACCCGATGTGGGCGGCGAGCGGACAGGTGCCTTCTAACCAGGCGAATACAGAGTATGCGGCGATGACAGGGCAGTATGCTGCTGCCCGTGACATCGACCAGGCTGCAACCACTCTCGATGGAGGCGGACTGGTTGGCGGAGCCGATTATGAGAAACTGGAGAGTGCCCGTCTGCTCAATTCTTCTGAGTATACAGTCAATACCGCCTTGGGTTATATCTCATTGAAAACCAGTCTGCAGACCGACCAGGTACTTGCCGTAGCCTATGAGTATACATCGGGAGGCGTTACCTATCAGGTGGGCGAGTTTGCATCCGATCTCAGCGATACCAAGCAGGCACTCTTCGTGAAATCGCTCAAGAATACCAGCAACAATCCGCGACAGGGCAACTGGGGACTGATGATGAAGAACGTTTATTATCTGGCTTCTACCGTAGAGAAGGAGAAGTTCCGCCTGGATGTGAAATACCAGAGCGATACCACCGGTGTATATCTCAGTTATATCCCTGAGCAGCAGGTGAAGGAGCAGCCTATCATCCGTGTGCTGGGCGCCGACCGTCTGGATAACAACAACAAGGCACACAGCAATGGATATTTCGATTATGTAGAAGGCTATACCATCTCTAATGGACGCGTGTTCATTCCGAAGGTAGAGCCTTTCGGCAGTTATATGCGTGATTATCTGGTCAAGCGGGGCGTGGCTACCGACATGGCAGAAAAGTATGCCTTTACCGAACTCTATGACAGTACGAAGACCGTAGCCAAGCAGATAGCCGAAAAGAACAAGTATCAGATTGTGGGACAGTTCAAGGGCTCTGCAGCCAATGTCATCTCGCTCGATGCCTACAATGTGCCACAAGGATCGGTGGTCGTTACGGCAGGCGGTATCACCCTGAAAGAGGGCACCGACTATTCGGTAGATTACAGTGCCGGTGAGGTGACCATCCTGAACCAGAGCATCATCGATGCCGGTACGGCTGTCAACGTTTCTCTGGAGAGTAATACCGATTTCGGACAAACCCGAAAAACGATGTTCGGACTGAACTGGGAGTATGATTTTACCAAGAATTTCCAGTTGAGCGGTACTATCCAGCACCTCTCCGAACAGGCGCTTACTACCAAGGTATCCATGGGCTCCGAACCGCTGAAGAACACCCTTTGGGGCATCAATCTCAATTGGCGCAAGGAGAGTCAGTGGCTCACCAATGTGCTTGACAAGATACCATTCCTGCACCTCACCCAGCCATCGCAGATATCCTTTACAGGAGAATTTGCCCAGCTCATTGCCGGTGAGGCAGGCGGCACACAGGACAATGCATCTTATATCGATGACTTCGAGGGTACGAAGACTACCATCGATGTAACGACTCCTACCTCCTGGTTTATATCCAGTGTACCTTCGCTCAATTTCAAGGACGATTACAGCGATAAGACCGGTCTGAGCAGCGGTTTCCACCGTTCGCGCCTAGCCTGGTATACCATCGATCCGCTGTTCACCCGCCGTGGAAGTTCGCTCACTCCGGGACATATCAAGGGCGACCTCAAGCAGTTGAGTAACCATTATGTTCGCGAGGTCTATACCAAGGAGCTCTTCCCATTGCGCGACCAGAGCAGTTATCAGGGCGCTACCAATACCCTGAATGTACTCAATCTGGTTTACTATCCAAGCGAGCCGGGACCATACAACTTCAATGTAACAGATTTGCAGGCAGACGGAACCCTGCTGAATCCGCAGCGCAACTGGGGCGGAATGATGCGTAAGCTGGATACCAACGATTTCGAGCAGGCAAACATCGAATACATCGAGTTCTGGATGCTCGATCCGTTCATCTATTCTCGCGAAGAGGCTGATGCTGCCGATTATGGTGGCGATTTCTACATCAACCTGGGCGAGGTGAGCGAGGATATCCTGCGTGATGGCAAGAAATTCTATGAGAGTGGCATGCCGGTAGATGGCAGCAAGAGCTACACCTATACCCAGTGGGGTAAGATTCCTACCCAGAGCACCGTGACCTATGCCTTTGCTACCACCAGTGGCAGCAGAGCCTTGCAGGATGTGGGTTTCAACGGACTGACTGATGCCGAGGAGCAGGAATTCTACAAGAGTGCTTATCTCGACCAGATTCAGGGCAAGGTGAACCAGGCGGTATTCGACAGCATCTTTGCCGATCCGGCACGTGATGACTACCACTATTTCCGCGGTTCCGACTGGGATGAGATGCGCGCTCCTATCTTGCAGCGATATAAGTATATCAACAATCCTCAGGGCAACTCGCCTGACAGCGACAGCCGTTCTGAGAGCTATGATACTTCTTATAAGTCTACGCCGGATGTCGAGGATATCAACCAGGATTATACCCTCAACGAATATGAGAAATACTTCCAGTATCGTGTCAGCATCCGTCCGGAAGATCTCGTGGTAGGTAACAATCATATTGTAGATAAGCGTGAATACAGCCAGACCTGGCGTGATAATACCAAGTCTACCGTTACCTGGTATCAGTTCCGCATACCTATCGATGAGTTTGAGAGCCGTCAGGGCAACATCAACGATTTCTCCAGCATCCGCTTCATGCGTATGTTCCTCACCGGTTTCAAGAAACCTATCGTGCTGCGTTTCGGTACCTTCGACCTCGTGATGGGCAAGTGGCGTACTTATGACCAGCCGCTTAGTGCAGCCAGTGGCGGAACCCTTGATGCAAGCAGTGTGAGTCTGGAGGAGAACGGCGAGAAGACACCGGTCAACTATGTCTTGCCTCCGGGGATCAGGCGCGAACAGGATCCTAGTCAGCCTCAGTTGGTTGAGGCGAACGAGCAGGCGTTGAGTCTGGTGGTCAAGAATATGAGCACAGGCGAGGCGAAGGCGGTTTATAAGAATTCTACCCTTGATCTGCGCCAGTACAAGCGCATCCAGATGTTTGCCCATGCCAATGCCCTGGAGCAGAATACCACCCGTCTGCAGGATGGTGATCTCTCAGTCTTCATCCGTCTGGGTAGCGATTACAAGAACAATTACTACGAGTATGAAATCCCGCTGAAACTCACCGAGCCACGCTCCAACTATAACCGCTATGTGCTTGCCGACTGTAAGGCGGTATGGCCTGAGGAGAATATGCTCGATGTGCCGCTGAGTGTCTTTACGGCATTGAAGAAAAACCGCAACAAGGCGAAGGCACAGGGTGTGGCTTCTTATCTCGCTCCTTATTCCATGATGGATGCAGAACATCCGCAGAACAAGATTACCATCGTGGGTAATCCGAGTCTCGGCGAGGTGAAGACCATGATGCTGGGTGTGAGAAACAATTCTGCCGACATCAAGAGCGGTGAGGTATGGATAAACGAACTCCGACTCAAGGAACATAATAATTCGGGTGGTTGGGCTGCCAATGCCAACCTCAACGTACAACTCTCCGATCTGGGTAGCGTAAATGCCTCCGGCAGATACATCAGCGAGGGATTCGGTGGTCTGGAAGATGGCGTGGCAAGTCGCACTACCGATAATTACGGTACCTACAGTGTGACCACATCGCTCGAAATGGGTAAGTTCTTCCCTGACAAGGCGAAGGTGAGCATACCTTTATATTATAGTGTTACCAAGGAGAAGACCACTCCTAAGTATAATCCGCTGGATACCGATATGGAGTTGAAGGATGCCCTCGATGCCGCCGGCTCCAAGCACGAGCGCGATTCTATCGAGAACATCGCTGCCACCAAGATTACGCAGACCAACTTCTCCATCTCGAATGCCCGGGTGGGTATCGCTACCAAGCGCCATCCGATGCCATACGATCCAGCCAACTTCTCATTCACCTACAGTCATCAGCATCAGTATACTACGGGTGAAACGACGGTGTATGAGCGCAAGGACAACTGGCGAGGAGCCCTGGATTATTCGTGGAGCCCGGTTTATAAGGCTTGGGAACCATTCAAGGGACTGAAGAACAAGAGCAAGTGGCTCGACATACTGAAACGTTTCGGACTGAACTGGCTGCCGCAGAACATAGCCTTCAATACCGAGATGACGCGCGACTACTACGAGTTGCAGGAGCGCGATATGGAAACCCTGATGAGTGGAGCTGCCGGAGTAGACTCCAAGTTGCCGCTCACCTTCAGTGAACAGTTCCTCTGGAACCGTGAGTTCTCCATCAACTGGGATCTGACCAAGAACCTGCATATGAGCTTCCAGAGTGCTACCCATGCACAGATAGAGGAACCATATACACCGGTCAACAAGGATCTTTATGCCGACCAGTATCATGCCTGGAAGGACTCCGTATGGACCAGCATTCGCCACTGGGGTGCACCGCTCGACTACAGTCAGAATTTTCAGGCATCCTACAAGGTGCCTCTCAATCTGCTGCCTGTCTTCGACTGGGTGAACAGCGATGCCTCTTACAATGCCAACTATTCTTGGGAGCGCGGTACAGAGGATGAGGAGGGCAACTCTTATGGAAATACCATCAATACCCAGCGCGAACTGACATTGAACGGTAACTTCAACCTGGTGAAACTCTACAACCATGTGCCTTTCCTGAAGAAGGTAAACGATAAGTTTGACCGTACCCAGAGTAGGGCACAGATGCAGCGCAAGAAGCAGGAAAAAAAGAAAAAGAAGCAGGAAGCAAAGGAACAGGCGGCTGATCCGAAGAAGGCGTTGCCTAAGAACAAGCGTGCCTTCGAACGGGAAATCACCCTCCTGCCTGATACTACATTCAAGATACGCCACGGCAAGAATACCAAGCGACTGATTGTGAATGCCAAGACGGAAGACGGAAAGGTGTTCCCGCTTAAATATAAAAAGGTGGATAATAACCAGATCAGAATCATCTCAAAGGTAGATACTGCCATGAAGGTGAAACTCTCCGTACTGGCTAAGGAACCGCTTGATGATAAGAAATGGTATAAGGGATTGCAGTTGGCTAGTCGTCTGGCAATGATGGTGCGCAATGTGAGCATCAACTATCGCAGCAGCTATCAGCTCACCCTGCCGGGCTTCTTGCCTAGTGTGGGTGATGCCTTCGGACAGAAGAAGGTGGGACAGATGGCACCGGGTCTTGACTTTGCCTTCGGTATGGTTGGCGACGATTATATCGAGAAGGCAAGAAACAACGACTGGCTGCTTTGCAACGACAGTATCGCAACACCTGCTACTACCAGCAGAACGGATAATCTTACGTTGCGTGCCACCTTGGAGCCTGTCAAGAATTTCAAGATTGATCTCTCAGCCACACGTACCAAGACCACGCAGAAGAGCATACAGTATATGTATGAAGGAACGCCAACTACCCAGAGTGGAGCCTTCCAGATGACTACCATCTCGCTGGGTTCGGCTTTCGAGGGAATGGGCAATGCCAATTCGGGGTATCGCAGCAAGACCTTCGAGAAGTTTGTCAACTCGCTGGCTGGTTTCAGAGATAGGGTAGAGGCGCAGTATGCCGGAACTGTTTATCCGGCTGGTTCGGCTCTGGCTGGCGGAAAGTTTGATGCTTCCCGCACACCGGTTAACCAGTATAGCAGCGATGTCATGATTCCTGCCTTCCTCAAGGCTTATACCTCGATGGGTGGAAATTCGCTCTCGGTATTCCCGGCATTGAGCCGGATGTTGCCAAACTGGACCATCCGTTACAGCGGACTGGGACGTCTGCCTTGGTTCAACGAGCACTTCAAGAGTATCAACATCAACCACTCTTACAAAAGCGTCTTTGCAGTTGGCAGCTACAACAGTTACAGCACCTTCCAGGAGTATATGAACGGTCTCGGCTTCGTGAGTGATGCCGCTACGGGCAATCCATCTCCAAGCAGCATGTTCAACATTTCGCAGGTAAGTATCAATGAGTCGTTCTCGCCATTATTGGGTATGGATGTCACATTCAACAATAATATGACGGTGAAGGCAGAATATCGCCAGACCCGTGTATTGAACCTCAGTATGACGAGTGTGCAGCTGAACGAGGCATTGAGTAAGGACTGGGTAATCGGTATGGGTTACCGCATCAACAACTTCGATGTTTTCGGTTGGGGCGCTAAAGCCTCCCGTTCCAAGTCGAAGGGCGGCAACAAGAATGCAGCCAATAAGAATGCGTCGACCACCAAGACGGTTCAGAATGGTACCAACCATGATCTGAATCTACGTCTTGACTTCAGTTTCCGTAAGCAGGCAGCCATCGTTCGTGATATTGCCTCAATGGTAAGCAGTGCCAGCAGCGGCAACAATGCTCTGAAACTGAGTTTCTCTGCCGATTATACCTTCAGCAAACTCCTTACCATGAGTTTCTATTATGACCGTCAGACCAACACACCGCTCCTGTCGAGCAGCAGTTATCCTACCACCACACAGGATTTCGGCCTGAGCATCAAGTTCTCGCTGACGAGATAAAAAGAAAATTCACCAGAACCAATAGGTAGAAAGAAAAATTCTCTAATTCTCAAATTCGTGAAAATAAAAAAAGCTCGGATGCTTGTGATGCATCCGAGCTTTTTAATATTCTGATAATTCTTGATTACTTCTTGTCGTAAGCGTGAACAGGGTAGTCGATGGTATAGTGAAGACCACGGCTCTCCTTGCGCTCAATAGCCATACGGGTGATGAGATAACCCACGTTGATCATGTTGCGGAGCTCGCAGAGTTCCTTGCTTACCTTTACACGCTTGAAGAGATTCTCGGTCTCTTCGTAGAGAAGGTCGAGACGGTCCCATGCTCGCTTCAGACGGAGATCGCTGCGCACGATGCCTACATAGTTGCTCATGCATTCGCCCACCTCTTTCACGCTCTGTGTAATCAGCACCTTCTCTTCGTTGGTCAAAGTACCTTCATCATTCCATGCTGGAACCTTCTCGTTGAAATCATATTCATCTACATGCTCCAGACTGTGCTTGGCAGCTGTCTCGGCATATACCACAGCCTCGATGAGCGAGTTGCTGGCAAGACGGTTACCGCCATGCAGACCGGTGCATGAACACTCGCCCAGGGCATAGAGACGGTTGATGCTTGAACAGCCGTTCAAATCTACCTTGATACCACCACACATATAGTGAGCGGCAGGACGAACTGGGATATAATCCTTGGTGATGTCGATGCCGATGCTGAGACACTTGGCGTAGATATTAGGGAAGTGACGCTTGGTCTCCTCTGGATTCTTATGGGTAACATCCAGGCAGACATGATCCAATCCGTGAATCTTCATCTCCTTATCGATGGCACGAGCCACGATGTCACGAGGAGCCAGACTCAATCGCTTATCATATTTCTCCATGAAACTTTCGCCGTTAGGCAGACGCAAGATGCCGCCATAACCACGCATAGCCTCGGTGATGAGAAAGGCAGGATGGGTTTCGCCCGGATGATAAAGAGCGGTTGGGTGGAACTGGACAAACTCCATGTCGGCTACAGTTCCCTTGGCACGGTATACCATCGCCTCACCATCGCCCGTAGCGATGACAGGGTTGGTGGTAGTCTGATAAACGGCACCGCATCCACCGGTACACATCACGGTAACCTTACTCAGATAGGTATCCACCTTCTGGGTGTCAGGATTCAATACGTATGCACCGTAACAGTTGATATAAGGAGTGCGGCGGGTAACACGGGCACCCAAGTGGTGCTGAGTGATAATCTCCACGGCGAAATGATTTTCCTTGATATCGATATCCGGACAGTTGCGCACAGCCTCCATCAGACCGCGCTGGATTTCTGCACCCGTATCATCTGCATGATGAAGGATGCGGAACTCGCTGTGACCGCCCTCACGGTGGAGGTCGAACTTGCCATCCTGCTGCTTATCGAAGTTGACGCCCCACTGCACGAGCTCCTTGATCTGCTCCGGTGCCATTGTGACAACCTGCTTCACTGCTTTATAATCGCTGATATAATCACCAGCAATCATTGTATCCTGTATGTGCTTGTCGAAGTTATCCACTTCCAAGTTGGTAACTGACGCCACACCACCTTGTGCGAATGACGTGTTAGCCTCGTCGAGCGAGGTCTTGCAAATCATACACACCTTACCTTTATGCGCTCTGGCTACTTTCAGGGCGTAACTCATACCGGCAACTCCTGAGCCGATAATCAGAAAATCATACTTATAAACCATTGAGTTTATTCTTATCTAATTTCAATTTTAAGAACGGGTGTTTTTATCTATAAAACAGCCCCATTCTCTCAGAATTAATTCTTAATTCGTTGCAAAAGTAATAATTAATCTTTAAAATGAGTAATAAGAGAGGGATTTTTTGTAATTTTGCAGCGAAATTTAAGGTTATATAGTCTTTTAGACTATCAAAAGGTCGTAAAAACGACAATAATATAAGGTAATAAATCAAAGTTATGGCAGATAGAACTTTTCATAAGCGCTTTACGCTGACGGCACGTATCGGTGTGGGGGTGTTCGCAATCCTGGCTCTCTACTTTTTCTGGGTCAAACTGGCTATCATCGGCATCTTTGTGGCTATCATCATCGTGGGCATGATAGAGCGCATACTGAATACAACCTATACCTTCAAGATGGTAAAACCGATAGACCTGGATGAGGAGATGGAATATCTCATCATCAATGAGGGCAGGTTCTCTTCCAACAGAAATGTGCCGCTATGTGATGTCATTGATGTACACATCGCCAAGACTTTCTTCGGATTAGACCATTGCGTGGTCATCGAATACGGACATAATAATATTGTGACCGTTCAGCCGGATAATGAAGAGGCATTTATGGAGAGAATCAAAAATAAATAATTTCTTTTAAGTTCAGGTGAACTGATTGTGATGAAAAAGATAATATATATGATGTTGGGTCTGATGATGGTATGGATCTCTGTACCGGTGCAGGCCCAGAATGTGATTGAAGATGAGAGAATAGAAACGGTTGATGAGGAGGATGTTTCCGACTCTACACTCGTTGACTCCCTGGCTGCGGATACGCTGACGCAGAAATTGCTTTGGCCAGAATCGGTGAGGGTGGGTATTGATAAACTCCTTGAGAGCAAGATGTTCGAAACATCACAGGTAGGACTGATGGTCTGGGACCTGTCTGCTGACTCTTGTATCTATCAGAGAAATGAACGACAGCTGATGCGTCCGGCAAGTACGATGAAGCTCCTGACTGCCATTACGGCGCTCGATAAGTTGGGCGGTTCTTACCAGTTTAAAACCACTCTGAAATATACCGGTACCATTGAGAATGGGGTGTTGACGGGTGATGTCTATTGTATAGGCGGTATGGATCCCCGTTTCAACAGCGATGATATGTCGGCATTTGTCAATAGTCTGAAGGATATGGGTGTTGACACCATCCGTGGCAGCATCTATGCCGACCGCTCTTTGAAGGATGCCGACCTGTTGGGTGAAGGCTGGTGCTGGGATGATGACAATCCGGTGCTTTCGCCACTGGTGTTCCAGCGTAAGGACATCTTTATGGATAAGTTTCTTGCCAAGCTCCGTGAGGAGGGCATCGAATATTCCTGCTTTGGGGCTTCAGAGAAGGTTTGTCCTACGAGTGCCTTTACGGTCTGTACCCGATTCCATACGATGGATCAGATTCTGCACAAGATGATGAAGGAGAGTGATAATCTCTATGCCGAGAGCATGTATTATCAGATTGCGGCTTCTACGGGCAATAAATGGGCGAGTGCCAAGAGTGCCCGGAATGTGGAAAAACAGCTTATCCGTAAGATAGGTCTCGATCCGGCAAGATATAAACTGGCTGACGGCTCGGGACTTTCGCTCTATAATTATCTCAGTGCCGAACTGGTGGTGAAACTGCTGCGTTATGCTTATCTCAACGGCAATATCATGGACCATCTGAAGCATTCGCTGCCTATCGGTGGGGTTGATGGTACATTGAAGAAGCGTATGAAGAACAGTTTTGTGCATGGCAATGTGAAAGCAAAGACGGGTACGCTGACGGGCATCATCTCATTGGCGGGTTACTGTACCGCAGCCAATGGTCATGAACTCTGTTTCGCCATCATCAACAATGGTATCATGCATGGCAATAATGCCAGACACTTTGCAGATAAAGTATGTACTTTGCTCTGCCAACCATGAGCGTTAGTTGATAGTTTATAGTTGATAGTTAATAGTTTTATGGAGGAAATTCGTAATTTTGTAGATGAAATGATAACATGGGCAGGAGTCACTGGTGATTTTGTGCCCATGCTGCGCCATATCTTGCTCACCATTACTGCCATCCTCTTGGCGATGTTGAGCGATTTCCTGTGTCGCAAGATACTGGTTCCGCTCATCAGTAAGATTACTGATAAGACGGACATCACTTGGGATGATGTGCTGCTGAACAAGAAGGTGCTCACCTCGGCTTGCCATATTGTGCCGGCGGTGGTGATATGGTCGCTCATGCCGCTGATTTATCTGGAATATCCGATATTCAAGGAGATATTGGAGCGGGCTATGGGCATCTATATCGTGGTGATGTCGGTGCGTACGGCTCTGGTCTTCATCGGGTCTTTCAAAGGATTGGAGGATGCTCAGGAACGACGCTCGTCGACTCAGCAGTATTTCCATACTTTCTGCGGTGTTCTCAGGATATTGATGCTCTTCGTGGCTGCTGTGGTGGTGGTTGCCATCCTGTTGGACAAGAACCCGATGACCCTCTTTGCCGGTTTGGGTGCTACCTCGGCTGTCCTGATGCTGGTCTTCAAGGATACCATCTCGGGATTGGTGGCTGGTGTGCGTCTTACCAGCAATGATATGTTGCATAAGGGCGACTGGATTACGGTGAAGTCGGTGGATGCCAATGGTATCGTTGAGGATATATCACTCACGACCGTAAAGGTGCGCAACTTTGATAACACCATCGTTACCATTTCGCCTATTAACCTGGTGAATGGTTCGTTCCAGAACTGGATTGGTATGCAGAAGAGTGGTGGACGAAGAGTGAAGCGCGTGGTTTACTTCGATTTCCGTAGTGTCCGTCTGGTGGATGAGACATTAAAACGTAATCTGCTTGCCAAGCATTTCGCCACCGAAGATTCGTTTAAGTTGAAGGAGTCGTTGCAGAAGGCGATAGATAAAGATATACAAGAAGGGAAGGATATTGAGGATTTAAAGAATCCTGCAGCCCTTGCTCCTACCAATCTCCAACTTTACCGTAAATTCATGGAGAAGTATCTGCGCCAGCGTCCGGAGGTCAATACCGATCTCACGTTGATGGTGCGCCACATGGAAGCCACGCAATGTGGTCTCCCTATCGAGTTCTATTTCTTCATTAAGGATAAGGTATGGGTGAATTATGAGCACATTCTCGCCGATATCATGGAGCATGCCTATGCCTTGGCGAATGAATTCGGTCTGAAGATTTACGAGCAATATCCGGAACAGTGATTACAGCTCCGGCGGATTTGCAATCCGCTAAAAGGACCGAAGCAAGAACGTAACGCCCTGAAAGGGCAAAAGCACTTAGCCCAGGGCATCGCCCTGGGTTATAGTTGTTTATAGAAATACGCCCTGAAAGGGCAAAAGCATTATAATGATTAATAACTCTTTTTTTTCAACAGAAATTATCCATTGGTTTCGTGAGAATGGTAGGGATTTGCCTTGGCGCGAAACCACGGACCCTTATGCCATCTGGCTGAGCGAAATCATCCTTCAGCAAACCCGCATCGCACAGGGATGGGAATATTGGGAGCGGTTCATGAAGACCTATCCCAAGGTTGAAGACTTGGCTGCTGCCAGCGAGGATGATGTCTTGAAACTCTGGCAGGGATTGGGGTATTACTCGCGAGCCCGCAACCTTCATGCTGCTGCCAGACAGATTGTGGAGCTCGGTCATTTCCCTGCTACGCTTGAAGGTATCAAAGCCCTGAAAGGGGTGGGTGATTATACTGCGGCAGCCATCGGTTCTTTTGCCTTTGATATTCCGGCGGCAGTAGTAGATGGCAATGTGTACCGGGTTCTTTCACGTTACTTCGGAATAGATACTCCTATCAATTCAACGCAGGGGAAAAAAGAGTTTGCTGCATTGGCTCAATCACTCTTGCCTGCTTCGTCTGCTCAGCAACTTTCTGATACAGCATTATCGCCTGTTGCTGCCTATAACCAGGGTATGATGGATTTCGGAGCTATCCAGTGCACTCCTCAATCTCCAAAATGTCTTGTCTGTCCGCTTGCCGAAACCTGTGAGGCGTTGAGGACTGGAAGGGTAGAGGAGTTGCCGGTGAAGAACAAGACACTGAAGGTGAAAACGCGCCATCTCTCCTATATATATATAAGGTGTAAAGGCGAAGTGGCTATCCACCGTCGCGGCGAGGGTGATATCTGGCAAGGATTGTGGGAACCATATAACGCATCAGATGCTCCGCAACTGCCTGCCTTTGTCCATAATCCTCTTCTCCTGGCTAAGGATGTGAAGCATGTACTTACCCATCGCATCCTCCTTGCCGACTTCTATCTGCAGGAAACAGAAACCCGCCCCCTGCTCCCTGATGATTATATCTGGGTGAAAGAGGACGAGATAGAACAGTATGGTGTTCCAAGGTTGATAGAAATCATGTTGGAAATGGTTCAAGCTAAATCATAAAAAAGAGGGTGTGTCATAAGGCCATGACACACCCTTTCTTATTTATATATGTTCTGTTAGATATTTCGTCTCAAGTAAGAATTAGTAATTCTGTGCTTCAATCTGGAAGTAGCTCTGTGGGTGGTTGCAGACTGGGCAAACCTCAGGAGCCTGCTTGCCTACTACGATATGTCCGCAGTTAGAGCACTGCCAGATGCAGTCGCCGTCACGAGAGAAGACGAGCTTGTCCTGTACGTTCTTCAAGAGCTTGCGATAACGCTCCTCGTGGTGCTTCTCGATTTCAGCAACCATCTCAAACTTAGCTGCAATCTCCTCGAAACCTTCTTCGTGAGCCTCCTTTGCCATGCGTGGATACATTTCTGTCCACTCGTCGTGCTCACCATTGGCAGCAGCTTCCAGGTTCTTCTCTGTATCCTGGATAGCACCGCCCTCCAGATACTTGAACCACAACTTAGCGTGCTCCTTCTCGTTAGCAGCTGTCTCCTCAAAGATATTAGCTATCTGTACAAAACCGTCCTTCTTTGCCTTGCTTGCAAAATAGGTATATTTGTTACGAGCCTGTGACTCACCAGCGAAAGCCTCCAGGAGGTTCTTCTCAGTCTTTGTACCTTTTAATTCTTTCATAATGTCTACTTTTTATAATGTTTATATGTTCTTTATTAAATTCTTTTGCAAAGAAAATGCAAACGAGCGCAATGAAAGCTTGCTTTCAAATTGCCGAGTGCAGCTTTTCTTATGCAAAGATATTGAAAATATTTCAAATATACAAATAAATTAAGAACTATTTACCTTTTTGGCGTTTATTTAGATAAAATAAAGCAAAACCGAGCATGGCAACACCGAATATCCACGAGATGATGGCACTCGTTACCATACCCAGCGTATGAGTGAATCCCGCCACAATGAAGGTGAAGAAACTCACACAGGCTACAGTCAGGGCGTAAGGCAACTGTGATGATACATGATGTACATGCTTGCATTCCGCTCCTGCACTCGCCATGATGGTGGTATCGCTGATAGGAGAGATATGGTCGCCACATACCGCACCAGCCATACATGCCGAGATAGAGATGATGCGCAATGGGTCGGCTCCTGGAAATACGGCGATACAGATAGGTATCAGGATACCGAAGGTTCCCCAGGAGGTACCCGTTGCAAATGCCAGGAAGGCAGCAACTAGGAAGATGATGGCTGGCAGGAGCATCTGGAGGTCAGAAGCGCTGCTTGCCACTACGCTAGATACATATTCTGCTGCACCCAAGGAGTCGGTCATGCTCTTCAGGGTCCATGCTAGGGTAAGAATCAGAATGGCTGGTACCATCGCCTCAAAACCTTTGATGAGACTACTCATCGCCTCATCGAAAGGCAAGGTCTTGCGAATGGTAAACATCATGATGGTAAGAATCAGGGCAGCCAATGAACCGATTACCAAGCCCACAGAGGCATTGCTCGCAGCAAAGGAATCTACAAAGTTGAGATAGTTGGCATTATTGGCATCGAAGAATCCGCCCGAATATACCATACCCGCCATGCAGAAGATAATCAACATGATGATTGGTATCACCAGGTCGCTCACGGTTCCCTTGTTCTTGGAATCCTCTTCCTGTTTGGCTCCCACACCATGCTCTACAATCTGCAGTTTGGTATCGCTCACTTCATCGAGTTTCCCGCCATTGGTTCGTTCGTACCATTCCTTCAGTCTTGCATCATACTTGCTCATCGCCTTGAAGTCGAAGCCCAGTATCACGATGCCAAACATAAAGAGGATGGTAAAGAATGCGTAGAAATTAAAAGGTATCGCCTTGCAGAAAAGTGCCAGTCCGTTCTCACCTCCTGATACGAAGCCCGATACCGCAGCTGCCCAACTCGAGATAGGGGAGATGATGCAGACCGGAGCGGCCGTAGAATCGATGAGATAAGCCAGCTTCTCCTTGGTAACACCATTGCGCACTGCGATAGGACGCATCACCGAACCCACCGTAAGGCAGTTGAAGTAATCATCGATGAATATCAGAATGCCGAGCAGAATGGTGGCAATCTGCACGCCAATCTTCGAGTGTACGTGTTTGGAAGCCCAACGGCCGAAAGCAGCCGAACCACCCGCCTTGTTCATCAGTGAAACGATGCAGCCTAATACCACCAGGAATACTAGAATGCCCACGTTCCATGGGTCGGAAAGGCAATGTATCAAACCGTATGTCTTGGCATCATCGCCTTCACCTACAGTGTGGTTGGTCAGGTGAACGAGGAATCCGTCGAAACCTGTTCCCATCGAAATGCAATATTGAACGGCACCCAGTATGATACCGATAAAAAGAGAAGAATAGACCTCTTTCGTCTTCAGCGCCAGAGCAATGGCGACGATAGGAGGCAGTAACGACCATGCGGTCCCAATCATGTTGTAATCCATTTTATTGTTTTTTGGCAAAGGTAGTTTTTTTCGGTAATATATGCAAGCTTTTGGGCAGAAAAAATGGTGTTTATGGGTTGATATGGGCTGTTTTAGCATATTTTATCATTATAAAGTGTCGTTTTTCTATATTTTTATTGTATCTTTGAAAACTCAAATTGCAACTCAATCTGAGATAGAATGGAAACTCAATTTTAGCAACTTAATAATGGAGGACTAATTATGAACATCAATTCTGGTATTAAGCAAGCCGTGATTTTAACCATCGGCATCATGGCAGTTGTTTTATTTCTACCATTTCTTGTTTCTTGTTCTCAGAACAGGAAAGCACCTGCTGTTTCTCCTCAAACGGCTGTAGGGAAAACTGAGAAGAATGAAACTGCCAAGGTGCAATATCTCACCACATCTGATTTCAGAAAAAAGATTATGGATTACGAGGCTCATCCGGATGAGTGGGTCTTTGCCGGTTCCCGTCCTGCCGTCATCGATTTCTATACCACCTGGTGTGGTCCTTGCAAGATGATGGCTCCCGTAGTGGAATCTCTCGCCGGGAAATATGCCGGCAAGATAGATTTCTATAAGGTAGATATCGACCAGGAGTCCGAACTTGCTTCTGTTTTCGGTATCAGCAGCATCCCTACCTTCCTCTTCATCCCCGTGAAAGGCAAACCATCTGTGCAGATGGGTGCTATGCAAAAGGAGGATTTCGAAGGACTGATTGATAAAATTAAAATAAAATGACAATTTGGTAGCTCTTTAAAGTAAAATCAACTAGCTCTTGGCAGATAACTGCCAAGAGCTAGAATTTCGTTGGGAATCTTTAAGTTTTTCGCCAAAGGTTGCTGCAATGTGGGCTAAAAGCAACCTATTGCCCAACAAAAAGGGGTTGATTGCTAAAGAACTCAGCCATAGAATTGTTATACACATTCCCATAGCTTCTTTCATTATATAGCTTTACGTGAGAACCAGGTGTACTGATGGCGAGTTTATAGTAGAGATCCCTGAGAGAAATTCTTGGATTTTCTGTAATGCTTTTCAGGAAGCCAATAGTAAAACTATTAGAAAGATAAACCCCATTCTTTTCACTCCACATAGCGCAATGGCTCGGTTCGTATGGATTGGCAGCTGTTAAGAAAATAGCGCCAGGGATTCCTAAACATGTTTCTCCTAAACCGCCACTATAGCAAGCTTCAACTACCATCATAAGTTTTCGATGAGCAGTTTCTTGCAAGCCCTCCTTTAGTTCACTATAACTTATCGTTTTTAGCAAATCTGATCCAAAGTCGAGTTTACCTGGAGTTCCATGACTACTCCAAAAAATAAAAATGTTATCATTAGCTGTTGCCTTAATTACTTTTGGCAAATGATCACTTTGTTTTCCTTGAAGAATATCTCCTATATCATTAGGATTAAGATCACGTAAATGATAATCTATGGCAGATTGATCATATACATTTACTCCACCTTCTTTGATATATAACTTACCAGGTGTTGGATTAGACGGATTTTGAGCTAAGTCATCTTCGGCTATTAGAACAATATGGTCTTTTGAATAGCCTTGAGAAATAAGATATTGATACATACTGAAGACATCTGCTTGAAAGCGATAGTTTTTCCAAGAGTTAGATCCCGCCACCAACAGCGCCCAGCGCCCTTTTAGTACCGGATAATTATAATCAGGAACATCAGCCTCGACATCTTCTATTCTTGATGCAGTCCAATTCCACATATCTTTAGAAGAACTCGCATGTTTAGAGCCTTCGGTAGAAATATATTCCAGTGTTAAGAAATGCTGATTATAAAGTTTCCAATAACGATAGGTTGAACCGATTACGTTAACATGAGACTTTCCTGAAAATATCCATGAAGATGATACACCATTTATGTTTGGACATTCCCCTAAAGAAATCTTTTGCAAAACCATAGCCATATCTTCAGGATACCAATTATATCCACTTTCTTCTTGCTTGTCAACAATATCGTTGATAGCTTTAACGAGACTTGACTGAGTAATAAACCGATGCTCCAAGGCATAAGTTAATAAGCAAATAGCATCATAATATTGTGCCTCACCATTGGTCAAAGTCTCTCCAAAATGCTTTTCATAAGCAATATGAAAACCTGTTTCTGGATTTGAGAAAAGATCTACACCTTCATAATCGGCATTTCTCATAGATGCAGCAGTTTCTTCGGAAACAAAGGAAGCAGAACAGAAAAATCTAGGAATATACAGATATTTACCTTTAGAAAGTTTCTCTCTTTGTATTCCAATTTCTTGATCGAATGCTGCAGCAATGCTTGGATTTGACGGGTTAAAAACCAAAACGTTAAGTGCCTTCCTATAATCTGTTCCACACAACTCTCTAGCATAGCGACGCACGTCATCTTCATTTTTATAAAGATAAACCCCTTTTACATCCAGACCATATTCTTCTGCAATAAAGCCAAACCAGTTAGCATAAACATTACCCACCCCAGACGATTTTGTATCGTCTTGTGTCAACAAATATATTGGTATCTTTTTAGTATACACCTCGGTCTTTACCGCCCTTGACATTAAAACTTCTAGCTGTGTTATATCTGATTCTGATAAATTCCAAAGAAAGTCACAAGCAGCAAATTTCCTTTGAAATTCAACGTTTGTTACAGAAGGAGTAATCATAGGCTTGTGCTGTTGGGTACAAGTTATCTTTTCTGCCATCTTCTGTGCCAGGATAGAAGAGGTTGGCCCTATGATAGCAACAACGCTAGTATCTTCAACAACTTGATCCATATAGCTTTCTATATCAGAATCGTCTTGATTTTTATAAATCAGTTCAAGTTTAATTTTGTTTTTGAGGCTTTTTTGCGCCTTCTCTAGGTTTTCTAAAGCCCATTTACCAGTCCGCTGCCATCTTGTCATTTCCTGGGTGTTCATAAATACAGCTACCTTATAGGTATGTATGGCTCCCTGGGATAACGATGCCTCTTCATCTTTTGTGCAAGAGACAAAAGAGAAAAAGAACATGACTGTTCCGCAGATGTAAAATATCCATTTTTTGAATGCAAATTCAATTCTGTTACTTAGTCTTTTCATATCCATCTTTTTCTAAAGCTTCTTTATGATAAATTTTATATAACTCTTCATAATCTGCCGGGTCTCCAAGAATGATATTTTCGTAGAAATCTGGTGTAAACTCGATATCAATGGCATTGTCTGCCATTCCTTTCAGTATGACTTTTTCCCATTTCTTTCCTTTTAGCCAATCTTCAAGCATCTCTTTAAGCATATCGCCAATTTTAATAACCATAGAGAATGGAATATTTATGCTCAACCCTTTTTGGTTTATATCCATTCCGATAATCCATGGTGCAAAGAATGTATTTTCGTTAGCATAGCGAATCATACCCAAACCAGAGAAACCAAGCAACGGAAATATAATATCTTCAGAAAAGACATCATCATCATATTCCTTTTTCATTTCTTTATATACGGAATCAGGAACAGCAAACCCTTCGTCTTTATTAGTTAAATATTTGACACTAAGTGTATTCTGATCTTTGTTATGTAAATTATATCCATCCATAAAGCCTCGAATAGCAGTTTTGATAATCGAGTCTTCTGATGTTGCTGCCCAAATTTTTGCGTCTCTATCAGTACTCATTGCACCAGCTAAATAGCTACATCCATAACGATTGATACATAACGAATGTACATTCAAAGGGGTATTTGAGTTTCTACACTCAAATAGTAAAACTTGAGTACCTTTACCCATGAAGCTAGTTGGGTATTTACATGCAATATCTTCATAGTCAGAGGAACCTAAAATGATGAGACTAGAATCTTTAAGGGCATTATCATTTAACCATGTTCTATACAGAAGTTCTGCTTCAGCTTTTGTAGATGGCAGAAGTAGATGAAATCTGGTATCATACTTGTCAATAAAAGAAAGAACTCCACCGATAGCATTATCATTGTAGCCATTATCTCCTAATCCATTTACAGAAGCCAAAAAAGTGATGTTTGGCTGAGTTATACTGACATGCTTAGAGTCATCTATGTCTTCCTTGTTGCATGATACCCAAACAAAGCTCATGCAACAAAGAAGAACAGGAAAAATAATATTTATTTTTCTTTTCATTTTCATTTTCATTAATTTTTCAGTATATCGTTCCGTAGAAATAATTAATAGCGCATTTCTAGAGGATTCCAATAGTATTGGTATTTGGGGGCTCTTACCATTCTCCCGTTTTGGTATATACAATTAGGGAGTCCATCAAGTTCTCCCATTTGTTCTTTTCCGTCTCTTGTTCGAAGATAGAACGTAACCCCTTTTTTATATACCCAATAATAAGGTTTCGTCTTATCTAGAGTCCCATCTGGCTTAATAGAATATGGCCATTCATAGTCCATTACTAAATGACTTGGCTGATAATCCAAGTTTTCATACTTTATGGTATCTGCAACACCATTGTTAAGATAGATAGTTGTGCCAGATGAAGTATTACCAATATACTCTGTAATCATTTTATCTTTATGACAACTTACTCTATAGGCTTTACTTTTGTGAACACAGAAACCACTCAAAAGATTGACTTGACGATCTAAAATAGGATAAACAACCTGTACGTCACTGGATGGATCTATCTCAGGAATACGTTCTCGACAGATGGTCGCAACATATCGTTCCCCAGAAATAACATTTACGGTTTGAGGCTGCCTGTATGATTGCGTTGTCCCCCCTATTGTACAAGTGACACTTTGAGGCAACTCAAATGTTGTACTTACGTTGTTTAAAAAACCATTTACTTTTTGGAAGTCAGATGCCGTTCCGCTTATTCTTTGTTTTATCAAAGAGCTTATGGTCTTGTCTGGTATGAAATCCCAAATTGGGGATACTGCCATCTCTATAATCTCTAGATTGGATTTTTGAAAATCCTTTTGATCATAGCACAGGCTTTCTGTCCAGCCACCAATGAACTTTGGGAGATCTGGACTTTCTCCATAAGTAAATCTTAATACATCGTTTGGAATCAACGAAAGATCCCCACCTTTTATTTTTACATTACAGTCAGCACTATATAACATATAATTAATACGTTTGTACTCTTCGCTTAGTGTTTTTGTTTTAAATAATGTGGCAATAGCAGCTTCCCCAAGTGTCTTTTTGGTATAAAGGTCTGTTAGAGAATCTGCAGACATATGTATTTGGATAGCAATACTTCCTCCCAAATTGGCAGAAGTCACAACATGTGTACCATAGCGCTCTATAAAAGAGTCTATGGTAGCAATGTCATGATGAGCCTTTAACCAACTAATTACCTCGCGGAAATTAGGAGTTAGTAACTGCTCCTGATTTCTATTTTGAATGAGAGACTTCAAAGATTGTTTATTCAAGGAGACTTGTAATGATGGACATTCAAGCTCAACCTTACAGAAAAAATCATTTCTTTCTCCTTTTTCAATGAGTGACACATCACCTTCTATCTTACCATTGAATATGATAGCATTTAATTCAAGATCTGCCTTGAACATTGTATGCTGGTAGAATTCATCTCGGTTGAAAGTTGCATATTGTTTGAACCTGACACTATTGTCATTGTTGGTTTTGATTAAAGTTCCGTTTAATGCTTCTTTCACTTTTTGGTAATCAAGAACTTGACTTTTGATGTCTTTTAAATTACAAAGTTCTCCATGAAGACCATCATAAGAAAAGCCAACACCATAGGTTCGTTTAAAATCCTGTGTAGTTATTGGATTCTCTATGGTCCGAGACAAAGGAGATTTCCAAGTATTCTGATGGCTGGAAACTATATTCTGCACATCAGCATCCTCTGTGCATGCTACAAGCAATGTACAGAGAAAAATGATCACTGATATTAATTTTAAACCGTTCATTATGATATCTTTTTTAAGTTAGCTGGCACCTCTATATAGACATTCCCAATCTTTATCACTTTTGAATTCAGGAGTAAAATAGAAAGAATGTGATGCAGTACTACGTTGTGGAGTTTGTGTATGAGTATAATAAGCACTCCATGATAAACAGGTATGATCATAATAGACCGTAGTTTTATACAGCGTAACATCGTAACAATTGTACGCCCACCACAGATGATGATCATATTTATATGAGTTGTCAAATGTCACAGAACGACTTGGTGATAACTCTTTATACAGAGTTTTTATTATATTCATGGTCGTACAATTATATTGCTCTAGAATTGAAAACATTTTGTTAAATTTTGATGGGGAGTATTTCATCGCACCGGCGAGAGCATTGAAGTCTTCGGGTTGAGCAGTATTTTCCCAAAGATAGAATTTTCCTTGCCAATGTTGATATTCTTTAAACCAATCATCACTCCACCCACCATCAAAAGTTAACATGATTCCTTTACTTCCTTGGGCTTTTCTTACACAAACATAGATATGATTGGTACTAATCTGTTTCCAGATACTCAAAAACAAGAAAGGAGATGCTAAATCGTTCTCTGGCCATTTATTGCTCGGAATAAATACTATTTCTGTAAGTATATCCTTGAGCCTAGGACAATCAATCTTTATTCTGGCAATCTCTGATGATGAACCGTTCTCAAACTTAAGATGTATATCGCCTTGCGTAATTTCTTTATCTCTGATTGGTTGGTCCGGACTAGAGTTTAAGGCACCTATCAGATTGTAGTATCTTCCCTCGGCCTCCTCAAGTGATTCCGCGGTAGTATAATATATAGTAGGTGACACTTCGTATATGGCCGCTCCTATTCTAGGCTGATATTCAATACTGCCATCCTTATGTTCTATGATTTCACATAAGCTTTGCATGATGCCTTCCGTTTTCATGTCCTCACGTTTTTGGGCAGCTTCTACATCTTCAACCTCTTGCTTATGATCTTCGGTATCGGAGTCTTTACCACAGCTTGAAAGAACGAGCATAAAGGTACATGCTACATAAAAAGTGAATATTATATTTTTTCTCATAATTACTTTTTATTTATATTTAAAATATGATGAACGATAAGCTCTAACAGGGTACATATTGTCATCGGTCTTTTGTATCTTTTTTCTTTGAAGTGAATAGTTGGGTGCCAATATTAAAGCTTGCCCAGAGTTTTTTGCCACTTCTTTAGATGTGATAAAACAATAACTTCCGTTGTAATGGAGCGTATCTTTTATTTTTTTCCCGGAAAACACGTCGTGCCCTCCTATGTAGCCAGCGAATTGTGCATCGAAACCAGATTGCTGTCCTTTGAACAATGCTTTATGGTTCATACCAATATACTTTTCTAAGGCTACAATATCTTTTTCACGAGGCACATACCAATGGATTCTGTTACCAGATAAATCTTCATTCGCATCGAATACACCAGGATGCGATTCTGTAAAAGACGGTGAATTACCATAGAAAATATTGGCATACAACATACCATTTTCGGTAACTTCATAAGTATTGTAATCATAACAATTTGGATCATCAGGATCAACAGGCTCACCAAACTCTAATTCGTCTTTAATGTTTTGTCGGGTCCAATAACCAGATCCAATCTTTACAACGGCGTATTTAGAACCACCTTCAAAGTCTATGTAATGATCTTGAAACTTTAACTTTACATCAGAAATATCGATACCCATATTGGTAGTATAGAAAGCTCCGTCTATATAATATAGTTCGGATAGCTTATCTCCAATCCTGTAGCCCTCTAATGGTCGAACATAGCAACCGCCAACGTTGTCAAACATAACTTCTGAAGGAGGGGTGCTCTTGTCACCAATAAATATCCCCCTACGTATATTAGTTTGTTCTTTATATATTGGATAAATGACATTGACCCGTTGGTCTCCACGGATTTCTGGTACATACTCATTGCAGATTTCAACTTTGGGAATTTGATTGTGGTACCCCACCTTTACCAAAGTAGAACTGTTTGACTGACCAAATTTTAGAATGTCGTCAGTCAATTGTATTTTATAGAAGTTGTCTAAGCCTAAGTTTTGCAAACTGGCAGAGATTTCACCACCTTCTGTATTTGCCAGTTTAAGTATTTGTGAGATGATCAGAGTCCTTGCTTCTTGATTGCTAAAGAGTTGCCAGATTGGTTTCAGTTGACAACTTATCATAGCCAACGTTGACGAGTTCTTAGCATCAATACTGTTTAACCATTCTCCCAAACATGACGAATTTATCTGCCCATAGCTGTCTTTTGTCTCAGCATTGGATGTCAAATTCCGATGGGCTTTTTCCGTTCCTCCGTAAATGTCAAATGTTAAGCCACCGATGGAACAAATGTTGTGAGAAGCTTCTTCCGATTCTTCACTTTTTACCTGTTTCCCATTTTTGTATTGTAGGTAACGTTCTACGCTTTCCTTGCTGGTTTCTTTCGACTTGAAGTTTACCATATAGTCGAGTCTTCCTCCTAGGTCTGCATATGTTATAAAGTGAGTTCCATACTTTGTCAGTAATTCATTTACGTTTTGGGGGGTTGGAGATGAGTTTACTTTCTTCATAAGGGCATTGAAATTATCGGTGAACACATCATACCCCTGCCGAACCAAACTTTCTATTTTTCCTTCATCAAGATAACGCGTAGCTACAATTTTTTCTAGAGAACTGTAACCATAGGTTTGCTGTTTTTCTGAAAATTCACTGATTTGTTTGAATTTCTGTACTTTTTTATTGTAAAACAGAATTTTTGTTTCTGTTGTGGATTGTTCAGAAAGCCATGATGCCATATCCTCTATATTGTAGGCACAATGTAGTTTGAAGTTTTCTATACTTCTACCTTCTTGTGCAATGATAGAGCCCCATATTTGTTCGGCATTCAATAACTTATTATAGTCAAAAATAGCTTCTGTCACACTCTTTGGATCCATATAGTCAATGAGCATATTGTATCCGAAGCCCACACGGGTCTTTCGGGTAATAGAATCAGACAGGGCATTTTCTCCATCTTCAGCCTCACATGTTTGGTGGATGTTTACTTGGTTAGTCAAGACATCATCTTCTAATCTAAACTTGATATAACCATCTCTACTCCTTTCACCTTTGTTGGGCATTACATAGAAGTTGAAGCTTCCCGATGCCGATAAAGTATCGGCATCGAGGGCTATCCAATCCGCATCCGTATAGATGCGGATTGGCTTCAAAGAGTCGGCTGTAACTACAATTCTATAGTAGCGACCATCATGTGAGATATTCACTTGATGTTCACTCAAATTGATATTGGGTTCATTCGTTTGAGGAATGGACAATTCGTTAGAGTCACTGCATGAGGTTGTTAACCAACTAACGGACAAGATGAATATGAATATGTAAAGCCAACTTTTGTTCATATATTCTTAATTTTAATCTAATTTGTTTGTTCTGGAGCGATACCTATGCTAGCTAAATTAATACAGGTTCTCTTACCCTTGTAGTATTCACGAGCAATCTCCTTCATTTTCTTACTCATTTTATATGGAAACAAGTTCCAGATACCTTGATAGCGTATATTAATAAGTGAAGTATTGTCAGTTTGATCGCTTGCAGATGTTATGGAATTAATCCATTGGTCTGCAGCTTTCTGGATGTCGATTAGATTTGGTTCCTTTTCTGTCATAAGCTTTGTCAATGACGCTAAAGTCGCCGAGTTTCCACCTGAAGCAGTGATGTAATGTTGTGAATTATTCCAGATTTCCATACCTTTCTTTGCGTAATCTACAGCAACTCCTCCCTTGATTGTAACGGCTGCTAACGCAAGTGTTGCATCAAGATCACCATGTACCTTGAAGTTTTCTTCCATAGCTAAAGAATCATAGCGCATAGAAAAAAATATACTTCCTCCAAGATCTGCACCAGTTATGACTACAGGTCCTATTGTTTCATATAAATATTCTACGTTTTCTTTAAATTCTTTTTGAGTTCCTGTATTATAGCTATCTACTATTGAGTTATAAACATCCAGAAAACCTACTTGTACTTGATCTTCTAAGCCTGAAACGTTTTTCTCCAGATTATGACGTAAAGTACTCATTCCTTTAAAATTAGAGGATAAAAATGTAACTGATTGTTCTGAGTTATAAGTCTTTACTTTAGAGAATTGGGCTCCCTTATTGTCATAGTTGACATTTAAGTTCATTTTAAACGTTCCATATTTAACACTTAGTTTACAATCTACTTTCAAAGAGGCTGTATCCTCGTCTAGAGTATCGGTAATGGCAACTTTAATCTGATCTTTTGCTGTTTGATTTTGTGCTAGATACTTTTTTAATGCTTCCACATTAAAGACTGTTTCAGTCTGCTCTCCTGTCAGAATATTATAGCCACTTCCAATACCTTTATTAAACCATAGATCTGTGAAAGGTTGGTTATTGTCATTTTCTGCACTTTCACCTTCTTCCAGACCCATATATTGACGTAACTTGACTATTTCTTTCTTGCCATCACACTCCAAAACGAGGTTTGCAGTGCGTTCTTGAATTTGCTTCTTGGGATTCAGATAATCGACAGACAACGAAATGCTTCCAGAACCTTTTCCTTCTGCAGCTCCTTTTATACCAACCCATTTCAATTTGCCTTGGTCATCAAGACTAGCTTTCCAATTGCCATTACTTTCTATAGGAATATTAATATTTCCACCAAGACGGTTTATACATGCTTCCTTAACTCCCTTATTAACAATGATACTAGCTGTATCATCGCTATCAGAACAAGAACTAAGGCAACAACCGCAAACTATTAGTAATATAGTTGCTAAACAACAGATAGTTTTTTTGCTCTCATAATATATTTATTTTACATTAGTTAATATATTTATTTATCATTATAGGCTCCCATATTCTCAGACGTTGTTAAAATCAGGTTCTTGGTAAAGACAGTAATCTTAGCAATAACGTTTTGACATGAGTCCACTGCAAAGATACAAAAAAAATGTTGTAAAATGCTTCTTTGTTGATAAAAAAACGCATGGATTTAGACTTTTTTAAGAAACCGTCAATCTGTTAAGGCGAACAGTCTAACTTACTTCTTTAGCCATCGCAATGTTTGTTAAATTTCCATAAATATAATGCTATAATTATTCTCTTATTGATTATTTTGATTATCTTTGTCCTCTATTGATGAACATGTCTCCATTGACTATAACAATGGCGACCCGAAACGCATATAGCATACTATACTATAATAACAAAACAACTTATGACAAACGTATTGATAAGTGCCGCCGGACTGTGCGGTGCCACCATTATCGGTGCCATTCTAGGTTTCTTCGTCAAGGAGTTGCCTCATAAATGTAACGATGCTGTGTTGGGATATTGTGCCGGAATCATGCTGGCAGCTTCCACGTTGGGACTGATAGTGCCAGCCTTCGAACAGACCAGTCTTTGGTGGCTGGTAGTAATCGGCGTGATGGCAGGAGCCCTGTTCCTGAATGTGCTAGATCTGGTAACTCCCCATCTTCATCACATCACGGGTCTAGACCCCGAGGAGCATCGCCACAATGTCAGGCTCAGTCATGTGATGCTCTTCGTGATGGCGATAGCCCTGCACAAACTGCCCGAAGGCATGGCGGCTGGAGTGAGTGTCTGTTCTTCTGAGGGAGCAACGGAGTGGGGTGTTTCCTTCGGCATTGCTCTGCAGAACATCCCTGAGGGAATGGTGATTATCGCTCCTTTGATGATGGCTGGTATTACAGCAGTCCGCACCTTCTTCATTTCCATTTTCATCGCCCTGCTCGAAGTGGTAGGCATTCTGTTGGGTTTCGGTTTGGGCTCAGCCTCTACCACCTTCCTCCCCGTGATGTTGGGCTTTGCTGGTGGCGCCATGCTCTATGTAACGAGCGATGAGATGATTCCCGAAACCCATGCCCATGGCTTTCAGAAGCAAGCCACCTATGCCCTTCTCCTGGGATTCATCACCTTTGTGTTGATGGAGAAATATGTATAATCTTCTTTTCCCCATCTCTCTTATTTATATTTGTAGATTCGTCTTGCCTGTTATTGAGGATCCCACTTGTAAATCTTCTGCAAAAGTACTCACAGTTTATGAGAAAAAGAAAAAAACAGCCAGGAATATGAGAGTGGCAGATGAAAAATAGCATAGTTGTGGTATGCTTGGTGCTAACGTTGCTATATTACTCATCGCCAGATATAAAACAATGCCAATATAGCAAAAATACGCATATTTGTAATAAAATTGCGACAAACGTAATAAAAAAACGTAAATATACGTCTATTGCAAGGTGAAAATTCGTGAATCTGGAAAAAAAAACATATTTTTGCATAGCGAAAAATGTAAATAAACAGAAAAATGGCTACAGCTGATCAAATATTATCTCTGATACGAAATCATCTGAACAACGATGATACGCAATTCAGAAAGGTTGCCCTGCAGATTTCCGCTGTGGAGGCAAGGAGTGGTCATGCCATAGTAGCACGTACCATACAAGAATTGCTCAACCAAAAGAAAACATCCTTGGGTACGGTACGTTTGGTGTCTAAAAACAAGGGTATAGATGACTTGCTGCTGCAAGTAGATACCTATGATGACATGACAAGTCTGGTACTCAGTCAGGAGTTGAAAGAGAAACTGGACAGAGTCATCAAAGAATATCTAAAGAAAGAAACCCTAAGTAAGTACGGATTGGCAAATCGCCGAAAGCTCCTATTGTATGGAGCATCGGGAACAGGAAAGACGATGACAGCCAGTGCCCTTGCAAAAGAATTCAATTTGCCATTCTTTGTTGTGCGAACTGAAAAAGTTGTGACCAAGTTCATGGGAGAAACTGGTCAGAAACTAGGTAGAATCTTTGATTTTATCAACGAAGTTCCAGCTGTATATCTGTTTGACGAATTTGACGCCATCGGTTCTCAGCGAGGAATGGACAACGAAGTTGGCGAACAACGAAGAATACTCAACACGTTCCTACAACTGTTGGAGCGAGATGATTCTGATAGTTTTATCATAGCTGCCACCAATAGCATAGAATCAATAGATAAAGCCATGTTTAGGCGATTTGATGATGTCATAGAGTATAAATTGCCAGATAGAGAACAGCGATTAGCATTGCTGCGTGAATATCTCTATACCGCAAAGGATTTGGATTTCTCATCTGCAGAACCCTTGTTTGATGGCATGAGCCATGCTGAAATCAAGATGGTTTGTTCAGACATATTTAAGGAATCCCTACTTAATGACAGGAAGATAGACCTTCCACTGGTTCAGACCATAGTAAATATGCGTCAGCAGTTAAATCGTCAAACCTGCTAAATAATGGAACTATATGCATAAGAAACATTTCTTTTTAAGTAACAATATAGCCGAAGCCCGTGATTTCTCACCGCGGAATTTGCGCCCAGGAAACCATTCCCTACCAACAAGAGATAGGGCTGAGCATGGGCAAATGGTGAAAGGACAATATGAAACAGCCGTAAATCAAGCCATATCCCGTTTGGAAGAAAGAGAAAATCAAGGACAGCCTGTGGCTAATGGAATCTATGTCGATTTGAAAATGGACAAAAGTTTCATACCAAATTCTTTGGGTAAACAAGACAGTCCAAAAGGAGCAACCATCATGAAAGTAACTGACAACGGAGACGAAAATGATGTTGACGTTACTGTATATGTAAAGAAGGACAAGAAGGATTGGCTTAAAAATAAAGTTGACGACTATTCTTGCAAGAACACAGCAAAGGGAAAGCCATGCAATGAAAGGCTGATTGCCCCTATCAATGGTGTAGTAGCAACAGACATTCGCACACTCTACGTGTCAGCGGAAGAATTTGAAACAATACCAAAAGAAGGTTCATACATTTACGAATTGTGGATGAGCCATAGCAAAGAAAACAGCCAAGAGCGCATAGAGAACACTTTGCATCAACTGGGCATAGAGAAGATGGCAGAGCCTTTGCTTTTTGATGGTGTTGATGTATGGTTGATTAAGGCAACCAAGCAACAACTCTGCACCCTGCCACTGTCGCTGGGATATATTGAAGGCATCCGCCCCTATCATAAGCCGTCCATTTTGACAAGCAGCAACCCCGAGAAAAGAGAATGGAGTGAACTCATCAAAGGAGAAATTACCTACGGCGAAGATGCGGATGTAATAGTCGGCATATTGGATTCGGGTGTGAACAATGCACACGAACTATTAAAGCCAGCACTGCCAGATGAGCGAATGGATGTAGCCATTGGTGTGCTGGAAGCAACCGACAAGACAGACCACGGTACTGGTATGGCAGGATTAGCCCTGCTTGGTGACTTGGCAAATATCGCCTACCAACGAGAAACACCAGTAGCTGTGCATCATGCGTTATCGTCGGTGAAAATATACGAGGACGGATATGACACCCCAAAAGAATTTTATGGAGCAGTCATAGAAGAAGCCATCGGCAAAGCTTCGGATATGGGGGCATCCATTCAATGCATGGCCATTACAGATGAAAGTGCCTACAACGGCATAGCAACCTCCAGTTCTGCAGCACTTGATGAAAGCATCTACCATCAGGGACAATGTGACAGATTGGTTCTGGTTTCAGCAGGAAACATACAGACACCCGATGTAGATCATAACAACTATATAGAATCCTGTAAGGCAAACGCAGTGCAGAGCCCTGCACAAGCTTGGAATGCCCTAACTGTAGGGGCCTATACCGAAAAGACTCTTGTAGGCGATGAGAGTTTCAAACCTTTGGCAGCCCCAGGTGGTGTATCGCCATATTCATGTAGCTCATACCCATGGCATGAGAAGCGCAATAAGCCAGAAATCGTAATGGAAGGAGGGAATGTAGCTTATCATGACTTGCTCAGAGAAACCTCACATAGCGACCTGAGTCTTGTAACAACCAGCAATGAGCAAGAAGAGCCATTGGAACCTTTCAATGCGACAAGTGCTGCTACAGGATTGGCTGCAAGACTTGCCGCACAGATTAAAGTGGAGAATCCGCAACTGTCAATGCTCTCCATCCGAGGCTTAATGGTGCATTCTGCTCGATGGACGGATGAAATGATGCGTATAAATAACGTTGAAGAGCGTATGACTCTCTGTGGATATGGCGTTCCTGATGAGCACGCAGCCATATATAGCAACGAAAAATGCGCCACTTATATTTTCGAGAACCAACTGGAGCCCTACACACAAGGTGACAGCGGCAACATCTATGGCAAGATGCACTACTACAACTTGCCATGGCCAAAAGAGCAGTTGGAAGATATGGGAGACGAATACGTAAGAATTCGCATCACCTTATCATATTATGTGAAACCATCCCCTGGCTATGCCGGAAGGACAAATAAGTACCGCTATCCATCTGCTACATTGCACTTTGACCTAAAGACAGCAACAGAAACAGAAGAAGAGTTTCTGTGTCGTAGGAACAAGCAAGAAGGAGAAAAGACCACCCAAAACGATGCAACCAGATGGAACGTGAAACAGCAAAAGCGAGAAAGAGGAACTGTTCAATCCGACTGGATTGAATGTACTGCAGCAGACTTGGCTGAAATGGACAAGATAGTAGTATTTCCTGGTTCAGGATGGTGGAAAGAAAGGAAATTGGACAATGTGGACAATTCTGTTCCCTATTCTCTCATTGTTTCAATAGAAACCAAAGAGACTGACATATACAACGCTGTAGAAACAGCTATTAGCAATCGTATAGGAGTGCCTATTGCACAAGAAGTGTAATATACTCCATAAGACACAGAAGAAGGGCAAGCTAAACACGTAGCCCTTCTTATTGTTTACACCTGGAATAGGTAATATCACCAAAAGTACTTCACTTTATCTACTTTTACATTATATACTTGGTCATGTACATTATATACTTGGTCATGCCGATGCTTTAATAAATGGTAAACTTTATTTACCCATTTAAATTAAAGTATTATGGCAACAGTAAAAGTAAAATTCAGAGCATCCTCGGTGCCAGGAAAGGAAGGCACATTGTATTATCACCTCATTCACCAGCGCTGCCTGCGCTGGATCAGTACCGACTATCATGTCTTTCCGGACGAGTGGAACGACAAGAAGTCGGCTATCATTGCTTCTAACCGCAACAACCGTCAGGCACATCTGCAGCTCATCCAGTCACAGATAGATTGGGAGATGAAACAGATGCAGCGTATCATCCGTGATAAGGATGCCGAGGGCATCCCTTATACCATTGACGACATAGACAAAGAGATACAGCAGCTGCCACCCTGCCAGAGCGTTTTTGCTTTCTTCCGCCTGCAGATAGACAAGAAGGAACAGATGCAGTGCATTGGCACCAAGAGCAACTATATCAGTGCCGCCAACAGATTTATGGAGTTTCGTCATCACGAAGACCTCACCTTCTCCCAGATGACCAGCGAGATGATGGAAATGTATCAGGCATGGCTATGGAATAGAGGTGTCGGACAAAACACCGTATCCTTCTATCTGCGAATCCTGCGCACATTCTACAACAAGGCAGTGGAAACAGGCCATGCGCCAGCCAAGGATATCTTTGCCCACGTGCAGACCGCTAACGTGAGAACTGCCAAACGAGCCATCTCTGTAAAGGATATTCGCAAGATAGAAAACCTGGACTTGCCAACAGGTTCCGCTCTTGACAAGGCACGAGACCTGTTTCTGCTCAGCTTCTATCTCCGAGGCATGGCATTCGTGGATATGGCATTCCTGAAGAAGACCGACCTGAAATGTGGCTTGGTAAGCTACAACCGTCGCAAGACCCACCAAAACCTCAATATCGAGTGGATGAAACCAATGCAAGCCATCATCGACAAATACGCCGAACAGACCAAGAACTCCCCTTATCTGCTACCCATCCTGACAGGCAAGGAATCCTCTCCATACACAGCATACCGCAAGGTGGAGCACAACACCAACTACAACCTGAAGAAAATCGGTGAGATGGTAGGCTTGAAGATACCGCTCACTACCTATGTGGCACGCCACACATGGGCAAGCGTAGCCTTGCACATGAACATCCCAATAGCCACTATCAGCCAGGGCATGGGACACAACTCCTATCAGACCACACAGATTTACTTGCAGTCATTAGACGTAGCAACCATCAATGAAGCCAACAAGCGGATTATAAAAACGATCTCAAAAGAGTTGTAAACAAATCGTTATGTTTACCCCATTTCGGAATGATGGGGTAAAATTTTTAGCAAACTTCGCCCTTTCTTCTTAGAATAGGGCAACAACTGCCGAAATAAGTGCAAATCTGCCATTTACAGGAATACCCTAGGCAGATTTGCTAAACATTTGTGTTAAATTTTGGGGAAGGACACAGAAAATACAAAAAAATGGACACGTAATCCAACTATTTTTCGTACTTTTGTAACCAGATTACTCTCTTCTAAGAAGAAAGCGCAAAAGATGTAAAATAAAGCTACATGTGTAGAGGCTGTATGGCTAATACTCATTTATATAAGATTATGCATAATCATAAGAAATGGACCAGGCTTCCACAACCATCATGTATGGTTGCAGCTGAGGACATAAAGTAGAACGAGAATATGACGCAGGATTGCTTGAATTCACCTTCTACAGCCGACGTAAGCAAACGCTTACCAAAGGGCATCCACGTTATCGGGGCTGAAAGACTTTCGGATCCGAGTGTAGAAGGAATATCCCCACGTAAACGGATCAGAAAGAAAGAAGACCCTTCCACCAACCCCACTTCATGGAGTTATATTTTTATTCTTCACATGGCAGCTAAAGGGATGGAGAAATGGCTTGAAAAATTTAATGCTGACGAGAAAAATACCAAACAACCTTATTTCATTCATAAAACCCTTCGTTATTCCTACAAGGATGAGGAAAAACAACAAGGAGTGAAAAAGACTTTGGAGCAATCTGTCAGCGGACTTGTCTTCTTGCAAGGTACCGTGAAGGACCTACAAGAATTTCTTGCAGATTATTTTCCCCAATTTCATTTAGTCAAAGACCGCAGTTTAGGACGACCTGCATCCATCAAGGACTCCATCATGCAGCCCTTTATGAATGTGATGAAGACCCATCCGGAGCAGGTAACATTCCTTCGTGATGATTTTGAGAAGTTTGCCAAAGACCACGTGAAGTTGCGTGTCCTTACAGGACCATTCAAAGACTATGAAGGCTACATTGTCCGCATAGACCGTGACCGCCAGCTCGTCTTCGACTTCGGTGGACGAGCAGTAGCTATCCGTGGCGTGCATAAGGAAGACTTCGAAGTTGTAGAAGAGTAGTTGAACAACAATACTATTAATATGTTTATGTTGAAACCTGAACATTAGCCAGGCGGTCCCAATCAGCATGCTGTCCCCATGCACCCCCAATCAGCAAGCTAAAGTAAGGCGGTCCCATCCCGCACAACATGGCGAAGACCTTTGATGGTCCGCCAACCTTATAGCGTAGCGGTTCCGAGCACCGAGTAGGGCGGTTTCCTTCTTCTCGCCTGAGGTTTCTGTCCCCCGATTCCTAAGACATAGCCAAATTTTTGAGCAACTTTTTGTGTTAATAAATACAAAAGAGGTATTTTGTAACATACAGGCACTAAAATATCGGTAGCAGAAATGGTCAAAAATGATTTTTCTGTTACAAATCAACACGGAACTCGTTCTTTTAATAGCGTGTGGCTAGATTCCTAATTAGTTATCCGTGTTTGTGTCTTTACAAGACTCTAAATGGCAGTAGCACAGACTGCTATAGTTCACTTGTTTCGGACTTATGATATTGCAAGTTTTTCATTGCTGCTCTTTGAATCCAACGGTTCCCATTTTCTGTTCTGCTTACCTATAGCGAACATTCTGAGAACAAGTTTGAACTTAACGGCATTCAATGCCTTGCGTTTTGTGTCTGAATCTTGCTTACCTCCTAATTTACGGTTATAAAATGATTGTAACTCTGCATCATATTGTACAACAACTGTGGCCGCCATGGATAGATCTGCTTTCGCCTGACCATCACAGCGTGCTGAAGGTCGGGGACGCCATCTCACACTGGTGCCTGAAGTGTGGGAGTGTGGTGCTACGCCGACATAACTGGCATATTGCCTTGCTGTTTCAAAAGCGGTAAAGTTTCGGGTAATGACAATGACATTTATGGCATTGACGATGCCGACTCCTGGTATTGTCAGAAGATTCTTGTAAGTAGCCAAAAGGCTATCGTCTGTAGCCAACAACTTCTGCTCTTCCAACTCGATGTTTTCAATGTCATGACAGAGTTTCTTGATGTAGCCATCATATAACTGGGCATCTTCCTTTGTGGTGCACAGCTGTCTTCTGTTCATGAAGCATGTACGCTGTTCCACCAGGAACTTACGCTCATTCATCAGTGCCTTGAGTCTCTGCATGGTCTTGTCAGGCATTTTATAAGGCTTGACACATTCGGTACCATTATAGCGATAGAGAAAGTCTGCAATCTTGGCAGAGTCAATCTTGTCGCTCTTGTCCTTGGGCCCCATGGGATAATGCTTTACCACATGGGTGGAGAGCATGCAGAACTGATAGTTCCTGGCATTAAGAAACTTCTCCAGCTCCATGGAATAGCTGCCGGTGAACTCCATTCCAAAGAGACAGTTCGAGAGAACCACATGATTCTTCTTGAGCCATGTGCACATTTCACCAAATCCCTTGCGGGAATTGTTGAATACAGCGTGAGGAAAGTCCTTAATTGGGGTTCCTTCACAGAAAATTGATGCGTCAATGACATTTTTTGAGATGTCAATGCCGATAAATGATTTATTTTTCATACCTTTGTACCGCATTTACAGGAAGGAGCTCTCTATGTCAGGGTAAGCCACATCTTTTATAAGCTGGCGCACAGCTAAATCCCTAAACGGCACTTGGTCTGGCATTTCAGGCAGGGGAGACTAGATCAGGGAAAGGTCTTTGCCTACGGCAAAATAGTTCACTACCCCCGTCCGGAGTTCCTTCCTTTTCAGATGCTCCGGCAAAGGTAGTGAAAAAAACGCAGACAAAAGACTTAATCGGGGGATAGTTATGCTCTAAGACGGGGGATAGTTCACTTTTGCTGCATTTTAGTTCTTGTATGCATCTGTCTCCACATATTGTGTTCCACGCTTTATCACGGCAAACATACGAAGGACTAGCTTGAACTTGACGGCATTGAGCACGAT
>ENA-ORSG01000208-ORSG01000208.1-human-gut-metagenome-genome-assembly--contig:-NODE-208-length-63979-cov-7.299528_pt1 | contig 63979 bp, 71 predicted proteins | sample MGYA00242189_ERZ509156 | MGnify/ENA primary metagenome ERZ509156 (study PRJEB26280, sample SAMEA2338666) | human gut metagenome | biome: human gut; feature: human-associated habitat; material: faeces...
GCACTCCTCTGCTGTTGCAAACAATCCTGCTGCTTCCGCTTCACCAGCCAGTGTATCAAGAACTAAGGTATCTGCAAATGTACCTGCTGCATCTAACAGGCAGTAGGCAACGGGAAGTGCCAGAGCCAGCCAGGATTTTGCATATTTGTAATTGGATGCTTTCTGACGTTCTGCACGCAGCTCATCATCTTCTCTTGACTCAACGACGCCAAGTCCGATGACGCCGATACATACAAGGGCAACAGCGCCCATAACAGCCAGACGCATGGAACCTTCAATTCCATCATCCAGTGTACCTGTGATAAAGCATAAAACTGCTACCAGGGCACCGGAAGAGTTGCAGATCGGTGAAGAAATAGATAACTCAATGTAACGAAGGCCGATATATCCCAGTGTCATAGAGGAAATGTATAACAGGGATACCGGTAAATAAGTAAGTATTACGTGCCAGGTAACTTCCACACCGCCTACGAAGATCTCGTACAGTGCATGGATACCCATGATAATACCAACAGCAATGACCATTTTTAAATGGGCATATTTGTCATTGCCGCGACAGCCAATCTTTGAAAACAGGTCGGATCCGCTCCAGCACAGGAGCGCAATAAGAGCAAGCCAAAACCACATATTTTTCTAAATTCCTTTGCATTTTTCTTATCTTCCAGTTTTTCCCATCTGGACAGACTTGCTTATTATATATCCGAATTTACTTTTTCGCAAGGGCGATCAACCCTTTCTGGTGCCAAGTTTTATCATTAATCCCAGATATTTCCAAATAGAAGCAGAAAAACGGCCGCATCACTGCGGCCGCTTAAGCTTAAAAACACTTGTATTACTATTATTAATATTCATCTACATACAGATGCATTGGATAAGTTCTGTATTCTACGCTGTCTAATTTGTCTACGGTGATAAATCCTGGAGGTGCCATAATTACATCCGGGATACGGTTTACGATGGTTGCGCAGGTGTGGACAGGTGTATCCGGTTTCTGTACATAGAAGGTAACATCCGGCTCGCCCTTAATCTTCCAGTCACACATATCGCCGTCATCTGGTCCGTAAACTTTACCGATACACTGTGTCTCGATCACTGGTCCCTGGAAAGTCTCGGTCGTAACCACTGCGCTCATACCAATGCAGCGTCCTACCGGAATGGTCAGTCCCATGGTCTCTGAATAAACTTCTTTATCGGAGAAATATGGAACGCACTTCTGGGTCTGGCTCTTAATGGTCCATCCCATCAGGTTGCAGAGCGCTTCGTTGGAGTTCCATACATAAGATGGTTCCAGAACTTCCGGATGAGCAATGGTCTTTTCAAATTCTTCCGGTGTCAGGTTGCAGCCGTGAGCTTTTGCAAGTGCAAGACCATAATCTTCTACATTGTAGCTTACAGCGCCTTCGATCTTCTTAATATCATGGCAGCCGCCTGCTACGGTTCCGATCAGATGTACCCAGAAGATATCTTCCATACCTGCTCCAACGATGGTACAGCCGTTTTCTTTTGCAAGAACGTCTAATTTATTGGTGCATGCTGCGGAAGTGGTCCATGGATAGGTTGCTTCCTCGCAGGTGGTAATTACATTGATGCCTCTGCTTAAACATTTTGCATAATGCTCATAGCAGTCATCCACAAAACTGAATAAGGTTACAATGGCAATGTCCGGCTGGCACTCATCCAATACTGCATCTGCATCGTTACGGATCTTTACGCCCAGATCAAATCCCAGTCCGCAGAACTGTCCAACGTCCATGCCTACTACAGCAGGATTTACATCGATCGCGCCTACAATATCTGCGCCTTTCTCATAAAGATAACGCAGTGTGTATTTTGACATCTTTCCGCATCCGTACTGAACCACTCTGATTCTCTCTTTATTCATAGTGTAACCTCCTTGTAATGATGTACATGAATAATAACATTGGCAACATTGATTTGCTTGTTAATTAATTAACCTTCTTTGTACTTTCATTATAGAGCCTATACTAAGTAGAGAGTCAAGGGCAGATTTAGGACAATTTTTTCTCTTACCTCACATTTACAGGCACCTGAAGCCGCAAAAACATTCCTCTTTCATCCTTCTCAAAAATAGGTGTTTCCACAATAGTCTCACAGAGATAATCCCCTGCAATGGTATATCCGTTCTTTTCCACCTGATCAAGAAGCTTACATGCCAGCTCCTTTTCTGTATCAAAACTGCTGCAGTAAATGCATTGATACATTCCCGCCGGGATCTCTGTGATCTCATCAGGACGGAACCTCTCCGCATCTGCCCGGACATAAACTTCCGTGGAAACAAATTCCCGCTTCATCACCTTATCCTTACGCCAGATGGTTCCTGGATTGCGGTAATATATATGCTCCACATTCCGATCTGCCAAGGCGTGTTTTAACTGCAAAAGGCTGTGTTCATAAAATTCCAGCCCTTCTTCAAAGTAATTATTCCCGCTGTCCAGCACGATAATACTGCGTCTGGGGATATATTCCAGGGTAATAGTACCTGCAGGCGGAGCCACACGGTACTGTTCAAAAGACTCCAGCGTGCGTTTTACTGCCTCTTTCTGTTCTGACAGCCGTCTCATCTCTGTACCGATCTGGTCTAAGGTATTGCGAAGTTCCCCTTCCAGGCTTTCAATATTCCCGTTTTCAAAATATGCCCCAATCTCTTTCAGGCTAAGGCCGCACTGCTTCAGGCTGCCTATCAGATCCAGCTTGGCACACTGCAGGATACTGTAATACCTGTATCCGGAGCCTGCATCTACTGCTACCGGCTTTAGCAGGCCCATTTTATCATACAATCTTAAAGTCTGGATGCTGATGTGGTTGATCCTGGCCATCTGACCAATACTCAGATCCATAATTTTCACCCCCGTACACCCCAAATTTTTTGTAAAAATGCCCCGATTTTTGTCTATACCTATCTATACTTACTATAGGGTTTTACAGTCCTGTCATGGCTGAACCGTAACTGACTTCGGTTCCAGTGATGCCCTGATCTTCTTCATTACAAAAAGATAAGACACGCCTGTAAACAAACCTGCACTGAGCCATGCAGCCGGATCGCAGAAACAGGACAACGCATAGCTGTGAACACGCATGGCGATCATAGCCACACTCAGCCTGGCTACCAGTTCCACTACACCTCCCATCATTGGAAGGAAACCATAGCCGCATCCCTGCATGGTATTTCTGAAAATAAATATCGTACTAAGAGGAATATAAAACAATGTACAGATGGTAATATAAGTCCTTGCCCAGGGCATCATAACCGTAAGGTCCACATCTCCTGAGAAGAACAGGCCCAGTGTCACACCTAAGAGCAGGGATACCAGCACGGCTGATACAACAGAGTAGATCACATCGATCAGCAATGCTGCCTTAACACCGTCCCTGATCCTCTTTGCATCTCCTTTTCCGTAGTTCTGGCCGCTGTAAACTGCCATGGTCTGTCCCATAGCCACCATTCCCTGTGTCAGCAAACTATGTACCTTGCAGGCTGCAGTATAGGCGGCTACTGCCTCTGAACCGAAAAGATTGATAGCTGACTGCATGATCATGGTTCCGGAAGAAGTAATTGCAAACTGAAGAGCCATGGGAATACCCATCTGCAGCTGATAGCGGGTATCTCTTCTGGTAAGACGCCAGTGCTTTTTCTCCGGCACCAGGGCAGGCACTTTCAAAAAAATGTATCCTGCACACAAAACAGCCGATACTCCCTGTGACAGATTGGTAGCCCAGGCTGCTCCCGCCACTCCCGTTTTCAGGACTACAATAAAAAACAGATCCAGACCTACATTTAAGCAGGCTGAAAAAACAAGGAAAAATAAAGGTGCCTTGCTGTTTCCAACTGCTCTTAAATAAGAGGACAATAAGTTATAAAATACATTAGCGATCATTCCCAGGCTGATCAAAATGATATAGGTATATGCCTTATCAAAAATATCATCCGGCGTATTCATCAGATGCAGCAGCGGGTTCATGATCCCACAGCTTAAAACGGTAAAAAGAATGGCACCTATAATAGATAAAAGAACGCCGTTGGTCACGCTTTCTTTTACCCCTTCCTTTTTTCCCGCACCAAACCGCTGGGCCGTAAGAACGGAAAAGCCGGCTGTAATGCCCTGTGCAAAACCGTTGAGCAAAAACATAATGGTTCCTGTGGAGCCAACTGCCGCTAAGGCATCTGCTCCCACAAAGCGGCCTACGATGATCGTATCCGCCATATTATAAAGCTGCTGGAAAATATTTCCAACTGCAAGAGGCAATGTAAACATAAAAATAACTGACAGTGGATTGCCCCTGGTCATATCCTGTTCCATAATTTTCTACCTTTCTTATCTTATATCAAAACAGATCATAAATAAACGCGGACTCAGGTTCCGCGCAACATAGCATAGCACACTGTCCGTTAATTGTCATTGAAAATTTTTTACTCTTTCACAGATTTTTTGGCAGGTGATTTTTCAATGATCCCATAAGATCATGTATATTTTAACTGTCTCCGGTCCATACTGGCTATGTATAAGGAGGTAAACTGCCATGAAAAATACGGCACTGGACGCTACAGCTCTTACCTTATCCATTATCGGAGCTGTAAACTGGGGGCTGATCGGCCTTTTTAAGTTTGACCTTGTTGCATTTCTTTTTGGAAGCATGACATTGCTGTCACGGATCATCTATACCATAGTAGGCATATGCGGTATTTATCTCATCAGCTTTTATGCCAAAAAAGAATAAGGGGGCATCTCAGCCCCCCGTTCTTTTAAACCATTATCCATTCATTCTCTTATCATAAGCCTCTTTCAGGCTGCATTTTAATGTAATTCCCAGATCTGCAAATACTCTGTCCAGTCCGGCCATCACAGCTTCTACTTTTTCAGGATATGCATTTTCACCCATATGACCGATACGGATCACCTTTCCTGCAAAAGCACCGAAAGAACCTGCTAACATAATGTTGCATTTTTCCTTCATTGCAGTAAGGATGGCTGTATCTGTGGTTCCTTCCGGAACATTAAATACAGTGACTGTATTGGAAAAACCGGTTTCCTGGTATAATTCCAGTCCTGCTTCCACTACCGCTCCTCTTACTGCTTCACCGATCTTTGCGTGGCGCTCTAACATGCCCGGATCATTTTTAATATTATCAAAGGCCTGACGCAGACCATAGATATCACTGATCGGCATAGTATATGGGAACCACTGCTTCTCATAGTAGCCGTCAAATGCCAGGATATTTGCATAGAAAGACGCAACCGGTGTTTTTCTGGAATGCATTGCCTTATAAGCATCATCACTGATGGTAACAAAACTTAATCCTGGAGGTGCGGAAACTGCCTTCTGGGAACCGCCGCACAGAAGATCGATCCGGTAATCATCCACACGCATTTCTTCACCGAACATGGCGGAAACGGAGTCTACCAGGGTCAGGATACCATATTTCTTTAATAATGGACAAAGCTTTGAAACATCATTTAACATACCGCTTGGAGTATCACAGTGTACTAAGGCTGCATACTTAAAATCGTGATCCTTTTCCAGATATTCTTCCAGCGCTTTTACATCAAAAGCACTGCGGTAATCTGTGGAATACAGGACTGGTTCTCCGCCGTACATAGTCACGAAACCGGCGAAACCTTTTCCATATTCTCCATTGTCCATTACTAACACCCGGTCTCCTTTTTCCGTGAGAGTGGCACAGGCTGCTTCCAGTCCCAAAATGCCTTCTCCGTCCAGGATCAGGGTCTCATTTTTTGTATAAAGGAGTTCGCTGATCTCTTCACAGGTCTCCTTATAAAAATCATAAAAATCTGCATCCAGATCTGGATTGGTGCAGGCAAGCGCTCTCGCCTGACGTACATTTTCCCTTACCTGTGTTGGGCCGGGTGTCATGATATCGTACATGATAATGGTTCCTTTCTCTTATTTTTCTGTCTTATTTTAAAATAAGACGAAGTACCTTGCGAAGCTGCTCTACACAGATCAGAACGATCACAGCTGCTGTACCGATCTGCACCAGGTTTCCAGGAATAGAAGCAACCGGAGCAAACAGGTTGTGATACAGGATCACTTCTGCAATATAGTAACCAACTACTTTGATCACACAGGCTACAGCGATCGCTGCCGCATCTCTTGCTGTGCTGCGGTGTCCTTCTGTCATAGCACCAACTACATAACCCATAGCACCTACGATCACAAATGTAAATGGTGCCCATGCAGTCCAGCCGGATAACAGATCAAACAGTCCCATACCGAAAGCACCTGCTAACATACCGGTGCGCTTGCCCAATAGGATGGCACAGATAAACAAAGGCACATTTCCCAAATGGATCAGTCCACCATTGGCAGCGATAGGCAGTCTAACATTTACAAATGCTGTAAATACATAGGTCAGTGCAATAAACATTGCGTCTAAAACAAGTTCTTTTGTGCTGTATCCGCTTTTTGCAGCCGCAGCTGCCTGTTTTGTGTTCATACTCATCATCCTTTTCCTCTCTTCCTGACGGGTTCTCGGGGCCCAGGGAGAATAGCATCAGGCTTTCTTTTTGTATTTGCTTTATTAGCTTAACACAAGGATAAATGATAATTGGTTTTTTTCAAACATCCAGTTTTCAATTAATTAACCAGTCCAGTTTTTAGTAATTTATCACTGTGCCATACGACCATATGAACGGATATAAAACGATAAAAATTGGCGTACACTGCCTCTGCCAGCGCTTCCGGTTCACAGTTTCTAAGTCCTGCCGTTGTTTTCAGGGTCTCAAACAGAGAAGTTTCCGGCGTCAGGTTTTCTTTTTTCTCTTTAAGAAATCCCTGTTTCTTTCCTTCTTCATAAGCCCAGTCCACAGCCTCCATTCCATCTGTTTCTATAAGGATCCTGTTTTCCGGCACCTGCTCTGACACCTTCTGTACTGCCGGGTTCCACAAAACATCCGGTCCAATGGAAAAATAGCAATCCAGTTTTAAATAATCCTCAAGACCTGTATCCCCGGAAAACCAGTGGACCAGATAGGTGTTTGGATAATGGGATATGATACGGGCGATCTCCTTTTCCTGGCCTTTGGTGTGAAGGACTACCGGCTTTTTGATCTCACAGGCAAACTGCAGCTGTTTTTCCAAAGCCTTCCTCTGCCGGTCAAGTGGCACATCACACCACACACTGTCCATTCCGATCTCGCCTATTACAGACACTTTTTCCATTAAGGAAAACATCTCTTCCGGTTCCCATTTGTCACTGTACCATGGATGAAGGCCGCAGGCAGGGATCAGGATCTTTTCTGCTCCCTGCAGCCTTCCAAATTTTTCCAGTTCTTGCATTTCTCCCGGTGTACCGGCACAGGCCATGGTAGGGATCCCTAAGGTTATCCGTTCCATGGCCTGTTTTTCATTCTTTATATGTGCATGGGCATCTGTAAGCTGTATCATACATTTACCTTACCTTCCATGATCTCTTTATAGATCTCCCTGCGCAGAGCGCCCTGTTCATACAGCCACTCCCTGTTTCGTTTTTCTTCTTTTACTGTAAATTCCTGCCGTACCTTGCCTTTTTTCGCATCCAGTACCAGAATACGGTCGGAAAGATAGATGGCCTCATCCATATCGTGGGTCACAAGAAGAACTGTACGGTTCATCTGTTTTCGCACACTTAAAAGCCAGTCCTGCATCTCTCCTCTGGTGATCACATCCAAAGCGCCAAAAGGCTCATCTAAAAGCAGGATATCCGCATGGCACAAAAGGGTACGTAAAAATGCTGCTCTCTGGCGCATTCCGCCGGATAAGGAAGATGGATATTCATCTTCATAACCCTTTAAACCAAAGGCTTCCATCTGCTTTCTTGCCTGTTCCTTCATCCCATCAGCGCTTCCATGGATCCGGCCATAAAGGCACACATTTTCTAAAATGGTCTTCCAGGGGAATAAAAGGTCATTCTGTGGCATATAGGCAAAATGCTCTGTAACGCCTTTTATCTCCTGTCCGTCCACTAAAATATGACCTTTCTCTGCCTTTAAAACTCCGGTAAGCAGCTTTAAAAGAGTGGATTTACCGCAGCCGGAAGGTCCCAGGATACTGACAAACTCCCCTTCATTTACAGAAAAATCCAGGTGGTTCAGTATTTTCCGGTTTTCATAGTCAAATACAAGGTCTGAGACCTCCAGCTTTTTTGTCATAAGTGGCACTCCTTTATAAGTGATACTCTTTTATAAGTAATACGCTTTTATTCTGGAAGAAATTCGTTGGTATAGCAGTCTGCAGCAGGAATGGCATGGTCAATGACGCCGTATTCTGTCATAAAGTCCGTATAGTTATCCCATACGCTGTCCTTCATCTCACCCCAGCGGTCGGTATCTTCCATATACTTTCCAGCCAGATATTCCTGGGATGTTTTTAACAGATCCATAGAATAGTCCGGGGCATATTTGTGAAGGATCTGGGCACTTTCGTCCGGGTTTTCAATGGCATATTTATAGCCTTTTTCTGTTGCTGCCAGGAAGCTTTTTACCAGTTCCGGGCGGTTTTCTAACGTATCATTATTTGCAATGATCACCGGAGTATAGTAATCCAGACGCTCATCTAACTGGCGCAGCTCCATGTAGTTGATCGGGAAATCATTCAGCTTGCACTTTACATTATCCCAGCCTTCAAAAAACCACTCAATATCTACTTTGTCTTTCAGTGCTTCAAAACCGGAACCGTCAGAGATAATACGGTTCAGTTTGGAAGGATCCGCACCTGCCTGTGTCATAACAGCTTTTAAAACAGCCTCTTCACCAGGTCCGCCCCAGCCTGCATAGGTCTTTCCCTCAAAATCCTTTGGAGAGTGGATATCCTTGTCTGCATAAGTTACAAAACCGGAGGTATTGTGCTGGATGATGGCTGCGATGGCCTTGATCGGAAGGGCGTCTTTGGACGCTAAGGCAACGGTTACATCTTCCTGATAACTGATGCCAAAATCACCTTTTCCTACTGCAACCAGTGTGGCAGTAGCGCCTTCTGTCGGCTCTATAATGTTTACATTAAGTCCAGCTTCCTCATAATAGCCTTTGTCCAGAGCCACATACATACCGGTGTGGTTGGTGTTTGCAACATAATCTAAGATAACAGTCACATCTGTTTTTTTGTTATCTGCCTCTGGGCTGTTTTCACCATTTACTTTGCTTTCTGCTGCGCTTTTGCCTGCAGCTGTTGTAGCTGTATTGTTATTGTTAGACGCACCGCAGCCTGCAAGTCCGGCTGCAAGAGCTGCTGCCATAAAAATAGCACTGGCTTTTTTCCAAGATTTTTTCATAATATTTCCTCTCATTTTCTGTCTGTTTCTCTGTTGATTGCAGGAAATGGTACACCTGCTCCCCGCCTGCTGCGGGAAACTCACGATCTCTTATTTCTCTCATAAGGCATAGACACCATAGCGATCACCCGGATCAGCCCGTTCATAGCCAGACTTAACAGGATAATGACCACCACGCAGGCAAACACCTTATCCAGCATATAGCTGTTCTTTACCCTTAACAGGTAATAGCCAAGTCCCTTCTGGGAACCAAGCCACTCTCCTACTACAGCACCGCTGATGCTGTAGGTCGCTGCCACTTTCAGTCCGGAAAACAGTTCCGGCAGCGCTGCCGGTATCTTTACCAGGCAATAAGCTTTCCACCGGTCTGCCCCATAGGAGCGCACCAGATGTACATATTCTTCGTCTACCCGCTGCAGTCCGTCTGCAAAACTGACTGCCACTGGAAAGAAACACATAAGAACTACCGTAAGGATCTTCGGTGCCATTCCAAATCCCATATAAATGATCAGGATCGGAGCCATAACGATCATGGGAACCGTCTGGGTCACTACCAGAATAGGATAGAGTCCCTTTCGCACAGCCGGGAACCAGTCCATGGAAATTCCAAGCACCAGTGACAAAGCTGACGCGATCAAAATTCCCAAAAGTCCCTCTCCTACTGTAGTCAGGCCATGGCTAAAAAGCTCTGTTCCTTCTGTGAACAGGGCTTTTACCACTTCCAGAGGTGATGGAAGTACATATAAAGGGATGTGCAGCAGGTCCACTGCTGCCTCCCAGATCACCAGCAGCACCAGAATAAGCACTGCCGGTATCATTTTATCTTTTACATGTTTCATGTGAGTTGTCCCTTAACCTAACAGTTCCCGAACCATTTTTGCGTCAAATACAACCTGATCCACATGATTTACTTCGATCTGATACAGGGCATTGGCTGCAATGTGCTCTGCTGCCTGCTCCAGATCACGGATACCGGTAGTATCAGAATAGTGGCGGACTACCTCATCTAAAGCTTCCGGAAGGATCACACATTCATCTTCCTTCATGCTCATTCTCTTTAATATCTTTGGAAGGGCAAATTTTGTGAAAATGATCTTCTTTTCATCTTCTGTATAATCCGGAATATCGATCACTGCAAAACGTGACATTAACGGAGCGCTGATAAGAGAACGGTCATTGGCTGTTGCGATCGGATATACACCTGCAGTAGGAACCATACACTCCATGTAGTTATCTGTAAATCCAAGATTGTCAAGCAATGTTAAAAGCACATCTGCCGGATTTCCGTTTCCTTTGCCGGAAGCAGCCTTATCTAACTCATTGATAATAAATACAAGATTGGACTGACCGGACAGGGAAAATGCCTCCATGATGATACCTGGTTTTGCGTTTGCATATACACGGGAGCTTCCTGTCAGCTGTTCCGGATCATTAATAGAACTCATATCCAGAGTAGTCCACGGCAGCTTCAGGATCCTTGCTACTGCATAGGCGATCTGGGACTTTCCGGTTCCTGCAGGTCCGATCAAAAGGATACCGTAAGCAGGCAGTGTATGAGTACGGTTGATCTGGATAATGGTCTCGATGATACGCTGTTTTACACGTTCCATTCCGTATAATTCTTCATCCAGGATCCGTCTTGCCTCGTCTGGGTCAATGGCCTCAAAATAATTGCTCTTCCACTGGATGTTCATCATAATGGATAAAGCTCTCTGTGCGTGACGGCGTTCTTCCGGTGAAACCTCATGGGAATTGGCAACTGCCAGGTTTCTTCTTGCCCAAAGACGGATATTGTCAGGAAGGGTCCTTCCCGCGCAGGTCATAAAGTCGGTAATACTCTGTAAACTGGTCAGCTTCATATCATCGCCGTCTTCATCTGCATCCTCTTCCCGGATCTCCTCTGCAGGCGCACTGCTGGCCTGAAGGCGCTCGATCATGTACTGTAAAAAGCCGTCCTCTGCGGAAAGCTTGGTGCCGCCGCCAAAGGCGATCTCACGGATCTTGTATACAGCATACCCGTCCGCCTCATTGGAGCCGGAAAGGCGTACATTGATATGGCTCTCGCCCAGCCATTTAAGCAGGCTTACAAAGCGGGCATCTACTTTTAAGATGTCAGCACTGACAGTGCCGCCGCCTTCTACCTGAAATTCAAAAGCTGTTTTACGGATGGGATTTGTAAATACACCCCAGGAATGGTGCTCCCATTTTCTATTACTGTTGTCCAGAACCAGGATCGGATGTTCTGGAGAAGCGGTTGTTTCATTGGAACGGATCACAGTGTAGGTGCATTCCGGTGCTTTCTTTTCTTCTTTCGGTTCATCATTAAAATCAAAAACTGGCATTTTTTTCTCCTCGCAGTTAAATATTTACTACCATTTTCAAAAAACTCATTCCAAGTTTACCACGGATTTATTGTATCAACAACACTTCTTTTTTCCAAAAACTGCTTTAAATAAAATTTCCCCAGACAAAGCAAAAGCGCCCCGAAGGACGCTTACAACGCATTTACAACTCTACTCTAAACCATATTTTTCTTTCAGTCTGTCCCGGATCTGCGGGAAGCTTTCCGGTGCTGTCATATGGGCCTGATGCTCGCCAATGATGTACTCCATCCATACCATGTTGTACCAGCGGTCAAATTTGTATCCACATTTTTTGAACTCGCCTATCATGCGGTATCCCATGTGTGCGTGGAAATTGACACTGTTTTTATCCAGGTATTCGTCTTCCACTTCCGGATAACCGATGCAGGCTTCCATATTCAGGATGCCCTGCTCTTTTAAGACAGCTTCCAGGACCTCATGAAGCTTTCTTCCAACCCCTTTGTGCTTCACATTTTCATCTACATAAATAGATGTTTCCACTGACCAGTCATAAGCAGCCCGCTCTTTAAAAGGACTTACATAAGCATATCCAAGGATCTTACCATCTTCCACTGCTTTCAGATATGGGAAACGCTGTAATACATGGGCAATCCGTCCTTTAAATTCTTCTACGGACGGAACCTCATACTCAAAAGTGATCGCTGTCTTTTCTACATAAGGAGCATAAATTGCAAGCAGCTCCTCTGCATCTTCCACTGATGCCACCTGGATCTTTACATTTTCATTTTTCTCACTCATTATTCTGGCCTCCTGTATTCAAGTCCCTGGCATATGGGGCTGCAAATTTTGTTAATAACAATACCACTTCTTTTCTTACTTGAAAACCTTTTATTTTAATTTTCTCCCCTGCTTTTCACGGTTCTTTTTATAATAACGTTTCTCGCTTTACTTTCTAATGTCCATGCCCCCTTTCCGCCGGTTTCATAAAGGGAAATGTTTTGTTTCTTCATCTCCTCCGTGACCTGCCCGGATGGATGTCCATAGGAATTGTCTTTACCGTAGGAAATAAAAGCAGCTTTTAAAGGCATTGCTTCCAAAAAGGCAGGACTGGAAGATCCTTTGGAACCGTGGTGGGCCGTTTTCAGGATCTGTACATGTTCCAAATGTTCCTGCTGGATGCTGCCATTTTCTTCTGCCAGATCTAAAAGTTCTGTCTCTTCTGATATTCCCATATCACCGGTAAATAAAATATGCAGATCTTTATAGTGGGAGCATAAAACCAGGGAATGGGCGTTACGTTCTTCTTCTGTCTCCTTCTCAAAAATACAGGTAAATTCCATTTCTCCGGCCTTTATCTTATCTCCCTGGTGCATGTAATATGTTTTTCCCCCTGCTTCTGTCTGCAGCTGTTCCAATTGACCGTAGATCTCTCCCCCTTTTCCCCCACCAGGCAATATTAATAAATCTATGGGCATTTTCTGCTCTAATAAATACAAAAGACCACTTATATGGTCACTGTCCCCATGACTTACGACTGCTATATCTAAACGGGAGATCCCTTTAGACTTAAGGCAGGGTTCAAGAGTCCTGCTTCCCAGTTTTTTCTGGTCAGAACTTCCGCTGTCTATAAGGATGTTGGTTGTTCCTGACCTAAGCAAAAAACCATCCCCCTGACCTACATCAAGGCAGAGAAGTTCAAAACCACGGACCGGGTGTGGAGAAAGAATAGCGAAACTAAACAATACTGCTGTGAGCAGAGTTGCAACTGCAAATATCAAATTTATATATTTTTTCAGGATCTTTCTGGTCTGCCCCCACCTCTGGCATCTCAATAAAGCCACCGCTATCCCCCACAACACAATATACCCCAGGATCTGTCCCGGACCGGGCCGCCCCATTATCCTTACTGCCCCCGGCAGTTTCAGGGAACCTTCACAGATCCATTTATAATAACCCAATATCACATGCCCCACTTTAGCAGCTGTCCCTGCTGCCAAAGGCAAAAATCCTCCTGTAAGCAATATCATGATCCCCGCTATCATCAAAACCGGCACCAGCGGCAATACCAGAAAATTCAAAAACATCCCATACAGAGGATACTGGTAATAATGCCATGCCATAACAGGCATAAGAAAGATCTGCACCCATAAACTGATCACCACCGTCTTTTCCCAGTTTTTTCCAATATTATACTCCCGGATCATCCACTGCCCCGGTCCGGAAATAGCCAGGGCTGCTGCAAAAGAAAGCTGAAAACCGCTGTGAAAGATCAGATAGGGATTGTTTCCCAGAAGACCTAACGCTGCAAAACTTAAGGCGGAAAGACTGTCATAGGTCCGTCCCCGCTCTGCTGCCAGCCACAGACAGCAGATCATAAGGACTGCACGGATAGCAGACCCGGATGAGCCGGTAAATATGCCATAGCTGATCACAAAACCGCCTCCTATTATCCCGGAAGCCCTGAAACCTCCCACTGTCTTTCTAAGAAGCAGATACATTCCACCACCGATCAGTGACAAATGCTGCCCGCTGACTGCCAGCAAATGGGCGATCCCGCTGCTGCGGTACAGATCCAGGGTATTCGTCTCCATAAACGAGGTATCACCCAGTAACATTGCTTTATAAATACTGCTGTCTTCTTTCCCACCGTATTCTTCCAGAACATGACTGCAATATCGTCTGAACCACAGAATAAGTCTCATAAACGGCCGGTCCGCCCCGCTGCTTTCTTTTAAAGCTTTTATGTAACCGGTACACATCACTCCCTTTGACCGGTAATACAGCTTTGCATCAAATTCCCCCGGATTTTTTGCAGGTTCTGTGAGACGGAAAGAACAGGCCATTTTCACCTGTTTCCCTGGAAGAAGCTTTTCTTCCCAGCCTTCCAGATCACCTGGGGTTCCAGAAAGCTGCACCGGATATTGAAGTGACAGCCACCGGATGTCATCCGGGTCAGCAATATTTCGCACTCTCTTTCCCACTTTTACCTGGTTTACAATTATTTCCAGTTTTTCACTTTTTTCCCGTACATCCACTACCTGGCCGGTCAGCTGCACCACATCCCCAAATCCTGCCTGGATAATCCTCTTTTCTTCCTGCTCCATCTGTTCCCGGCACCTGGCGCCTGAAAAACTTCCTGCCGTCATCCCGCCAAAAACAAACACAAAAATAAGCAGAAGCGTCCTGTACATGACACTCCTGCTTAAAAACCGCCTGACAGCAAGCACTGTCAAAAACAGCACTCCTGCAAACCAGAAAAATATTCTGTATACAGCCTCCTGCAAACACAGGGCAAGCACCTCTCCAAGTACAAAACCTGCAGTTATCACCACAAGGGGCCGTTTCATATTCTGTTTTCTCCTGTTTTGTTCTTAATTTCTGCTTTATCTTTCCGCTTTTGATCCGCCTTTATTCCTGCTCAATATAATCCGTATTCCGCTCAAAGGCCGTATTCAAAGATACCACTTCCCGAAACATTACATCCTGGGAACCGTTTACCATGATCTGTACCTTAGAAACAGAGGTTTTATCTACCAGTGAATTTACAATGGCGTAAATAGGGATATATTCATTTACCGCCTGGTTGCTGTTTAAAAAAGCAGAGTCAAAATTGATATAGCATATATTATCCGTTACAGACACACTAAGTATCTTGCAGTCAGATGGCAGTACTGCCTGATGGCTGCTGTCGGATGGTCCTGCGATCAGCTGTTCCACGATCAGCTGCTCCATGGACGTATTGATATTGTGGGCCACTTCCCGCTTTTCTGCCACCAGCTTGTCACCGGTGCTGTTTGCAAAATACAGGGTCAGTTCCGTCTTTTCATAGGCATTTACATTACTTGTATTGATAATAAAATCACCTGCTGAGATAAATCCCACCGGATTTCCCTGACGGTCCATCAGCGGCTGGTCCCCACAGTAGATACTGATATAATCAATTCCCGGTATCTGGGTCATAGTCCTTGCAAGGGCCGCTCTGCAAAGGATCTCCTGTTCCGGTTTCATAGCCGTATAACTGCCGTCAAAATACAGATACAGTACCTGTTCATCGATCCTGCAGGCTTTAAAAGACACTTTATCATTTAAAACAGTCTGGCAGTCCAGATCCCTTGGCACATAAGTCAGCTGATCGACCAGTTCCTCTGCCAGCGCCACCTGATCTTTTGTTTCTGTTTCATATTCCTGGGCAACCAGTTTCGTAACCGAGGAATTCAGATAATAGATCAGGTATTTTCCGGCTCCCGGATCCGATTTTGGTTCTGTCCTGGCTTTACATCCGGAAAGGACTGCCATTGCAGCCACCAGTACACCTAAAAGTATACTCAGAAGAAACTTTCTTTTTCCATGTTTCATGACCGTTCCTCCTGTCTTAGCACATAATTTAACGGGATACGCATACTGAAGGTAGTTCCCTCTCCCGGTGTACTTTCCACATCGATCACACCATGATGCATCTGGATCACATTTTTTGTGATCGAAAGTCCCAGTCCTGTACCGCCAACTTCCCTGGAACGTGCCTTGTCCACACGGAAAAAGCGCTCAAAAATATGGTCCACACTGTCCTCCGGGATACCAATGCCGGAGTCTGCCACTTTAACATAAAAATACTTATGGTCTGCATCCAGTGTTACACGGACCCAGCCGGAGTCTATATTATACTTGATGGCATTTTCCACCAGATTGGTCACAGCCAGGTTTAATTTCACTTTATCCACATCTGCAGTTACTTCACGGATGCTCTCCAGGATCAGTTCTACATTGCTTCTCTTGGCAATAGGCCGCAGTCTCTTTAAGATCATTTCCAGTTCATGATTGATATGCACCTGGGAAATATTCATCTGGCTTTCTGCGGACTTATCCATACGCACCAGTGTAAGCAGATCCTCAATGATCTGGTTTTCCCGGTCGATCTCATCTGAAATATCCGCCATAAACTCCCTGTACAGTTCCACCGGCGCATCTTCCATTCCCATAAGGGAGTCTGCCAGTACACGGATGGATGTAATAGGGGTTTTTAATTCATGGGACACATTGGAAACAAATTCCTGACGTGACTGGTCCACTGCTTTTAACTTGCGAAGAGACTTCTGCACTGCCTGGGACATCTGCCTGGTCTCACTGTAAGCATCTTCGCTGATATCTGCATCCAGATCCCCCTGGGCCACCCGGTCAAAGGAACGCAGGAGCCGCTTAAAAGGCCGCACCAGGAAATGAGCTGACATAATAGAAAACAGGATTGCCACCAGTGCCATACACAGAAAGAACAGCTGGGCACTGCTTTTTACCCGTTCTGTTACCGACACAACATTTTCCATGGAAGCAGTCACTGCGATCACTCCCTGGATCTTTTTCTCATCTGCCGGATCATAAACAGGGATAGTCTGGTAAAAATATCCACCCTCTTTATTAAAGCTGCTGCCGCTTTCCCCTTTAAAACAGCAGATAACTTCTTCGGATATATAATATTTTCCTGTAGACAGATTAAAAGTATCTGTCATGATCTTATAACTGCTGTTGACAATAACGATACGGCCATTATACAGATCCGCTATGGTCTGCATCTGGGCATCCAGGCTTACATTATTGGCCTTATCCGCCGTCATATACCCGGAGCGGGTCATTCGGTTGCTTAAGATCACACACTGGTTCTGTATCTCAATGCTCCTGGCTTCTATCTGGTTCTGCTTAAAAGAGCCGATGAGGATCCATGTCTGTAATAAAAGAGGGATAACAGCCACTGCGATCATCAAAAGAGTCATGGGGACAGTAATACTCTGTCCCTGTGCCTTTAACTTTTCATACCATTTTTCTTTTTCCAAATTATTCCAGCTCCTTCAGCTTACTGGAGCAGGCTACTGCAAAACTTCCTGGTCCAATGTGGCAGGCAATGCTTAAAGAAAGAGGTGCTATGGTGATCGGGGCACCTGGATACTGCTCTTTTAAAGCCTCTTCCAGCTCTTTTGCCCCTTCTTCATTGCAGGTATGGGCGATCTCCAGATAGGTATGTTCCGCATTCTTGTCATGAAAACGCTCTTCTAAGTCTTTTGCCAGTGCAGTGAGCATAATGGTCTTGGCCTGCTTGGCTGTACGTGCCTTTGAAAATGCATCCAGTTTTTCTCCCTGAATGGTTAAAACCGGCTTAATGCGAAGGAGAGTTCCCAGGGCTGCAGCAGCCGGAGTGATACGTCCGCCTTTTTTCAGATATTTCAAAGTAGTAAGGGTAATATAAATACTGCTCTCGTACTTGGTACGTTCTAAGATTTCTTTAATCTGGGCTGCCTCATATCCCTTTGCAGCTAAATCCCTTGCATCCAGTGCTGACTGCTCCTGGGTAACAGAAATACGCTGGTTGTTTACCACCTGTACTTTTCCGTCGTAATCATCTGCCAGCATGATAGCTGTCTGGCAGGAACCGCTTAAACCGCTGGACATGGGAATATATAAAATTTCATCATATTCCTTTAACAGCTTATCCCAGAAGTCAGTTACCTCACCTGGGGAAGGCTGGGAAGTAGTGATATCTGCCCCTTCTTCCATCCGTTTAAAAAATTCCTCATGGGTCAGGTTCACACCTTCATAAAACATTTCCCCATTGATCATAAAAGGCATAGGCAGCACATAAATACCTAATTTTGCTGCCTGCTCCTGTGTAATACCGCTGTTGCTGTCTGTAGCGATTGCTGTTCTCATAACTGTCTCCTTAATGTTTCCCAATATTTCTGATCATTTTTTATTTTCTCTGAAAGTATCCCCTTCCCGGTAATGCTCTCTTGCTAACTGCATACCGGACAGATAATGTTCTTCCATAAGCTTTCTTGCCTTCTCATAACCCTTTTTCTGAAAAGCCTGAGTGATCCCCCGGTGCTGTCTGATCCCCAGATCCCGTTCATCTTCGGTCCGGATGGCATAACGTATAAGAAGGGTCCGGATAAAATTATACTGCTTATAGGTTTCCTTCATAAAACGGTTTCCGCAATGGTCAAAGAATACCTTATGATAGCGAAAATCCGCCTCAAAGTATTCCATGGATGTTTTGGCTCCTGCCATTTCTTCTTCATACATCTGAAGCTTTTCTACCAGTTTTTCTGTATCAGGCTCTGTGGAAGAAAGCATCACAGCCCTACAGGCTAAAAATGTGATGAAGTCATTGAGTTCGTTGGCGTAGGAATAATCAAAGGTGATAAGCTGTGCTCCGCTTTTTGATACTTCCTGGGTCAGTCCATCTTTTGACAGTCGGTTAATGGCGTCACGCACGGGTGTGGATGAAACCTGAAACCGCTCCTGAAGTTCCCGATTGGTAAGCTTATCGCCCATTAAAATCCTACCAGACAGAATATCTTCCTTCAGAATGTTGTAGATCTGTTCACTGAGTGTCTGTTTAATGATTTTTTCGGGCATAGCCCCCGCCTCCTTCTTTTCTTAATTGTTTTTCTTATTTTCTTTATTCTGTTGTACTGTTATCAGTGCATCACGCATGGATCCACTTACTTTTTTCATGATACTACAATTTTAGCAAACGGTCAAAATATATTTTCAAAATTGCCCCTCGCATTCTTTTTCCGTATCACAACTACAGGTGTATCCGCCCGTCACACATTTCCCGTTTTTTTCTTCCTGTCCCATCCTTCTGCGCCATCAGGGTCGGCTTCTTTTTTATTTTGCATAATTTTTTTTAAAATAACCATTGACTTTTGTGCAAAATAGTGTATTATATGAATTACAAGATATGTGATGCATCACGCATCACGCATCAAACATCATCTGTAGAACCAGCCGCCAGCGGTTGCTGCAGATGTATGATCGTGCAAGACATGTCAGAGGGCCCTGACGGTTTGACGCAACGTGAACCTCAATTCACACATTACAAAAGGAGGTGTATCTCATCAACCGAATACTCCACATGATCATCAAACTTGTGGGAGCTATCAATGATCTGTTATGGGGAGATTTAATTATCCTGGAATTCTCAGGGGGAGAAGTTCAGTTTGGTCTTTCTCTTCTGGTATTGATCCTTATTCCAGCGGGTTTATACTTTACATTTAAAACTAAATTTCTTCCATTCCGCCTGTTCCCGGAAATGATCCGGGTCACACTGGAAAAAGACGAAGCAAAAAAAGATGAAAACTCTATATCCGGTGTTCAGGCACTGATCGTTGCTACCGCTACCCGCGTAGGTATGGGTAACTTAGCCGGTGTTGTTGCTGCTATCTCATTTGGCGGCGCAGGAGCTGTTTTCTGGATGTGGCTGACCGCACTCATTGGTTCTTCCAGCAGCTTCGTAGAGTCTACCCTGGCACAGATCTACAAAGAAAAAGACCCACTCTACGGCGGTTATCGCGGCGGTCCTGCCTATGTAATGGACCGTATCCGACTGGTGACAAAAATCAAACGAGAAGATGTTTTCGTAAAGAACGTAAAAGAAGAAGCCGAATATGTGGCAGATGATGAACAGACTTATTACACCCGCGGTTGTAAATACGGTCTTTTAGGAACCGCATTCGCACTCTCCGGACTGCTTTGCTGGGCAGGTATCAGCCAGGTAATCGGAAACTCCGTTACCACTTCCTTCCAGAACGCATTCGGTATCCCGCAGGTTGCAACTGCTACCATTCTGGTAGCTATGTCCGCAGTCATCGTTCTTCGCAAGAACGCAACTGTTAAGGTTTTAGATATGGTAGTTCCTGTTATGGCAGGCGCCTACTTCTTAGTAACTCTGTTCGTTATCATTAAGAACATCACCCTGCTTCCATCTGTTATTGGAAACATTTTCTCCCAGGCATTCGGTATCAGACAGTTTGCCGGCGGCGGACTTGGTGTAATCGTAATGAACGGCGTAAAGCGCGGACTTTTCTCAAATGAAGCAGGTAGTGGTTCTGCTCCATGTGCTGCAGCCGCAGCAGAAGTCAGCCATCCGGTAAAACAGGGCCTTATCCAGGCACTTGGTGTTTTTATCGATACATTAGTGATCTGCAGCTGTTCCGCATTCCTGATGCTTTTAGCTCCGGCTGAAAAGATCGAAGGTCTTATGGGAATGGACCTTTTACAGGCAGCTATGAACCATCACCTTGGATATGCAGGCGTTGTATTTATCGCAGTTGTACTCTTCCTGTTCAGCTTTTCCACTTTCCTTGGCATTCTCTATTATGCCCGCTGCAACGTATCTTACGTATTCGGCGATACCTGGAAAGCTCAGACAGGATACAAGATCTTTTTACTGATCATGCTCTTTATCGGCGGCGTGGCAGCCTATGAATTTGTCTGGGAACTTGGCGACCTTGGCGTAGGCCTTATGACAGTATTTAATATGATCGCGATCGTCCCACTCTCCGGCCAGGCCATCAATGCCTTAAAGGATTACGAAACTAATTATAAGAAGAAAAAAGCATAAAAACATATTATTAATTAAGCAAAAAGCGTAATGTTGCGCTGCAAAAAACTATATAAAAACTATATAATAGGAGGATTTTTTAATGGAGAAGAACATGGATATGATGAAATTTGCGCCGGAGCCTTTCAAGATCAAAATGGTAGAGAACATGGCACGCTTAGACAAAGAAGAGCGTAAAGAAGCGATCAAGACTGCTGGTTACAATACATTCTTATTAAAGTCTGAAGAATGCTTTATCGACCTTTTAACTGACTCCGGAACCAATGCAATGAGTGATCATCAGTGGGCTGGCCTTATGTTAGGCGACGAAGCTTACGGTGGATCCCGCAACTTCTATCACCTGGAAGAAACTGTTCGTGAACTGTTTGGCTTTAAATATGTAGTTCCTACTCATCAGGGACGTGGCGCAGAGAACATTCTCTCCTCTCTGACCATCAAGCCAGGCGATTATGTTCCAGGCAACATGTACTTTACTACCACCCGTTTCCATCAGGAGCGCAATGGTGCTACTTTCCGTGATGTTATCATCGACGAAGCTCACGATCCAAGTGCAATCCTTGATTTCAAGGGCAACATCGACTTAAATAAATTCCAGGCACTGATCGACGAAGTTGGCGCAGAGCACATTCCTTATATCTGCCTCGCTGTTACCGTAAACCTGGCAGGTGGACAGCCTGTTTCCATGGCTAATATCAAAGCTGTTTCCGAACTGGCTCACAAATACGGCATCAAGGTTATGTACGATGCTACCCGTTGCGTTGAGAACGCATACTTTATCAAGACCCGTGAACCTGGCTACGAGAACAAGACCATCAAAGAGATCGTTCATGAAATGTTCTCCTACGGCGATGGCTGTACAATGTCTGGTAAGAAAGACTGCTTAACCAACATCGGTGGTTTCCTGTGTATGAACGATCATGACCTGTATGTTCGCGCAACTGGAATGGTTGTACAGTTTGAAGGAATGCCTTCTTACGGCGGTATGGCAGGAAGAGATATGGAAGCAATGGCTATTGGTCTTCGCGAGTCCATGAACTTCGATTACATCAGCCACCGTGTAAACCAGATCCGTTACCTGGGCGAAAAGTTAGACGCAGCAGGTGTTCCAATGGTTAAACCTTACGGCGGACACGCGATCTTCGTAGATGCAAGAGCATTCTTAGATCACTTAGATCAGGAAGAGGACTTCCCAGCTCAGGCACTCTCCGCAGCAATCTACGAGTTCTCCGGCGTTCGTACAATGGAGCGCGGCATCATCTCTGCAGGACGTGATCCACACACCCGTGAAAACCACGTTCCGAAACTGGAAACCGTTCGTCTTACAATCCCGCGTCGTGTTTATACATACGCTCATATGGATTATGTTGCTGACGCAATCATCGGCCTGTACCAGAGAAGACATGACATCAGCGGTCTGAAATGGGTTTACGAGCCAGAAGTTCTCCGCTTCTTCACCGGACGTTTCGAGCCAAAGAACGGCGAACTCATTAAGGGCTTCTAATAAGAAAGCACGCAATCACCTCTTATTTATAGCAGTTACTCCTAAAAAATCCGGGGGCGGCCCACATGGGCTGCCTCCGGATTTTTGATGCAATGCATTTATAATTCCCGCCACATTTAGTAGGCCGTTTCATGGACCCATACATTATATATACAACAAACGCGCCCTAAAGGCGCGTCTGCTTATTTTTACTTATTACTTTCTAACGATCAGTGACTTACCAGTCATCTCTTTTGGCTGCTCCATACCCATTAATTCGATCAGGGTCGGTGCGATATCGCACAGTGCGCCGCCTTCACGAAGCTTCATGTCAGCGTCTGCATTTACCAGGATAAATGGAACCGGGTTGGTAGTATGAGCAGTGTATGGCTCTCCCGTCTCATAGTCTACTAACTGCTCTGCATTTCCGTGGTCAGCACAGATAAACATAACGCCGTTTACTTCCTTTAATGCTTCTACAGCACGGCCTACACACTCATCTACTACTTCGATTGCCTTGATTGCTGCTGCTTCTACGCCTGTATGTCCAACCATATCCGGGTTAGCGAAGTTGATGATGATCACATCATATTTGCCGGACTTGATCGCCTCAGTTAACTTATCGCATACGCCGTAAGCGCTCATCTCCGGCTTTAAGTCGTAGGTAGCAACTTCCTTTGGAGAAGGAACCAGGATGCGGTCTTCCCCTTCGTTTGGCTCTTCTACGCCGCCGTTAAAGAAGAAGGTAACGTGAGCATATTTTTCCGTCTCAGCAATTCTTACCTGCTTCTTGCCGTTTGCTGCCAGGAACTCGCCAAAGGTATTGGTAATGGACTCTTTCTTAAATGCAACCAGTTTGTTGGTAATGGTTTCATCATAATCGGTGAAGCATACATATACCAGGTCTAACTTCTTCTCTCTTGCAAAACCGTCAAAATTGTCATCGCAGAATGCATGGGTGATCTCTCTTGCACGGTCCGGACGGAAGTTAAAGAAGATAACGGAGTCACCGTCATTGATCGTTGCCAGTGCTTTTCCGTTTTCAGTAACTACAAATGGTACAACGAACTCATCGGACTTTCCTGCATCATAGGAAGCCTGGATGCCTTCTGTTGCACTTACTGCTGTATTTCCTTCGCCCTTTGTAAGAGCCTTGTAAGCTAACTCTACACGGTCCCATCTCTTATCACGGTCCATTGCATAGTAACGTCCCATAACAGATGCTACCTTGCCTGTGCCAAGCTCTGCCATCTTTGCTTCCAGCTCAGTAACAAATTCCTTGCCGGATTCCGGTGGTGTGTCACGACCGTCTAAGAAGCAGTGTACATATACTTTTTCCAGGCCATTTCTCTTTGCCAGCTCTAACAGGCCGTAAATATGGTTTAAGTGGCTGTGTACACCGCCGGTAGATACCAGACCGAACAGGTGCAGAGCGGAATTGTTTTTCTTGCAGTTTTCTACTGCTGTTAAAAATTCTGGTACATTAAAGAAATCACCGTCGTTGATCGACTTGGTAATTCTGGTCAGCTCCTGGTATACAACACGGCCTGCGCCCATATTTAAGTGTCCTACCTCGGAGTTACCCATCTGTCCTTCCGGAAGTCCTACTGCAAGGCCGCTTGCCTGGCCTTTTACAAATGGACACTGGCTCATTAACTGATCCATAACAGGAGTTTTTCCTTCGCATACTGCGTTGTGCTCACAGTTATCATTCAGTCCATAGCCGTCCAGGATCATTAATACTACTGGTTTCTTGCTCATATCTGTTTTCTCCTCTTAAATCTGCCTTTTTTACTAAGGCTTTATAAAATGGATACAAATGCCCTGAGACCCGTTTTCACGACCCCAGGGCTAAATTCGCAACCACCCGGACGGCGCATTTTCTTGCACGGCTTTGCCGCATAAGAAGCATCGGATATCACTCCAATGTGAAATCTGCCCCAAAAAGGCGCTTACAAGCAAGCTTGACGCTCCTTTTTGGGTCAAATTTCCCGCCGTCCTGAGTAATTATCTGTTATAGTTTACGATCTTACCAAAGTCTGGCTTTAAGGAAGCGCCGCCTACCAGGCCGCCGTCGATATCCGGCTGTGCAAACAGTTCTGGTGCGCTTGCTGCTGATACAGAACCGCCGTACTGGATACGGATAGCCTGTGCAGTTGCCTCATCATAGATCTCGCCGATGCATGCGCGGATCGCTGCGCATACTTCTTCAGCCTGCTCTGTGGTTGCTACCTTACCGGTTCCGATAGCCCAGATCGGCTCGTAAGCGATAACAGCTGTCTTTGCCTGATCTGCTGTTACGTTTAAGAAAGCGATCTTGATCTGCTGACGGATCCAGTCAATGGTAATGCCCTGCTCTCTCTGAGTTAAAGATTCACCGCAGCAGATGATAGGAGTAATTCCATGCTCAAATGCCTTTAATACTTTCTTGTTTACGGTCTCATTTGTTTCAGCAAAGTACTCTCTTCTCTCAGAGTGGCCGATGATCACATACTTAACGCCTGCGTCATTTAACATGTTTGGGGAGATCTCGCCTGTATAAGCGCCCTTTTCCTCAAAATACATGTTCTCAGCACCGATCTGGATGTTGGTTCCCTTTGCTGCTTCCATTGCCGGAATGATATCAATAGCCGGTACACAGAATACTACATCTACTTCATCATTTACTACTAATGGTTTTAATTCGTTTACAAGAGCAACTGCCTCAGAAGGTGTCATGTTCATCTTCCAGTTGCCTGCGATGATCTTCTTTCTTGCCATAACTTCCGTCTCCTTTATACACATACACGACTCACAGGCGGTCTGTTTTTATCCCCAGTTATTTCAAAAACAGCCGCCTGCAATATCAGTTATCTTTATTTGTCATCTGCTGCAGCTACGCCTGGCAGTTCCTTTCCTTCCAGGAATTCCAGAGAAGCACCGCCGCCGGTAGAGATGTGGCTCATCTTATCAGCAAATCCTAACTGATTTACTGCTGCTGCAGAGTCACCACCACCGATAATGGTAGTTGCGTCAGTATCAGCTAAAGCCTGAGCTACTGCGATGGTTCCCTTTGCAAGAACAGGGTTCTCGAATACGCCCATCGGTCCGTTCCAAACAACGGTCTTAGCGCTCTTAACAGCTTCAGCATACAGCTTTGCGCTTTCTGCACCGATATCCAGACCCATCTTGTCATCTGGGATAGCGTCTACAGAAACGTTCTCTACAGGGATCTCAGCATCGATCGGATCTGGGAAGGAAGCTGCTACTACAGCATCTACTGGAAGTAAAAGCTTCTTACCAAGCTTCTCAGCCTTTGCCATCATTTCCTTGCAGTAATCTAACTTGGTATCGTCTACTAAGGACTTACCGATCTCTTTGCCTTCAGCCTTTAAGAAGGTGAATGCCATACCACCGCCGATGATCAGTGTATCGCACTTTTCAAGGAGGTTAGAGATAACATTTAACTTATCAGCAACCTTAGCACCGCCTAAGATAGCAACGAAAGGTCTTACTGGATTTTCAACTGCATTTCCTAAGAAATCGATCTCTTTCTGCATTAAGTAACCAACTACGTTGGAGCCGCCCTTTGCAGAGATGAACTTGGTAACGCCTGCTACAGAAGCATGTGCTCTGTGGGAGGAACCGAATGCGTCGCATACATAATCATCAGCCAGATCAGCCAGTTCCTTGCTGAACTCTTCGCCGTTCTTGGTCTCTTCAGCGCCGCGGAAACGTGTATTCTGCAGAAGAACTACATCGCCTTCCTTCATAGCTTCTACAGCCTTGGTAGCTGCTTCGCCGGTTACATTGTAATCAGATACGAAAACAACTTCCTTGCCTAATTTCTCAGACAGTCTCTTTGCTACTGGAGCTAAAGACTCGCCTTCGTTCGGGCCATTTTTAACTTTTCCTAAGTGGGAGCACAGGATAACCTTTGCGCCGTCGTTAATCAGCTTCTGGATGGTTGGCAGAGCTGCTACGATACGGGTCTCATCTGTGATCTCGCCGTTCTTTAACGGTACGTTGAAGTCGCAGCGGACTAAAACTCTTCTTCCCTTTACATTGATATCATCGATTGATTTCTTGTTTAACATGGTGGATATCTCCTTTCAGTAAACTCGCAAATAGATAAATTTATTTCGCGAAAAAAGGGCCCGGTCCTAAAGACCGGACCCCTTATGAGTCTTTAAAATCTGGATTTATGATCTGGATTATGCTAACTCAGCGAAGTACTTGATAGTTCTTACCATCTGGCTGGTGTAAGAATTCTCGTTGTCATACCATGAAACAACCTGTACTTCATACAGATCATCAGCGATATGGGAAACCATAGTCTGGGTTGCATCAAACAGAGAACCATATCTCATACCGATAACGTCAGAAGATACGATCGGATCTTCATTGTATCCGAAGGACTCAGATGCAGCAGCCTTCATAGCAGCGTTGATCTCTTCTGCAGTTACGTCTGCCTTCTTAACAACAGCTGTTAAGATTGTGGTAGAACCGGTTGGTACAGGTACACGCTGTGCGGAACCGATCAGCTTGCCGTTCAGTTCTGGGATAACCAGGCCGATTGCCTTAGCTGCACCAGTAGAGTTAGGAACGATGTTAGCTGCGCCTGCGCGTGCTCTTCTTAAGTCGCCCTTTCTGTGTGGTCCGTCAAGGATCATCTGGTCGCCGGTGTAAGCGTGGATGGTGCTCATGATACCGCTCTGGATTGGAGCGTAGTCATTTAATGCCTTAGCCATAGGTGCTAAGCAGTTGGTGGTGCAAGATGCAGCGGAGATGATGGTATCTTCTGCTGTCAGAGTCTTCTCATTTACAGAGTAAACGATGGTCTTTAAATCTTTTCCAGCTGGTGCGGAAATAACAACCTTCTTAGCGCCTGCATCGATATGAGCCTGTGCTTTTTCCTTGGAAGTATAGAAGCCAGTGCACTCTAATACTACATCTACGCCAAGTTCGCCCCATGGAAGGTCAGCAGCCTTTGGCTCTTTGTAGATAGTGATCTTCTTGCCGTCAACTGTGATGGAATCTTCTCCAGCCTCTACAGTGTGCTTGCCTTCGCCAATGCGTCCAGCGTATCCACCCTGTGCTGTATCATACTTTAACAGATGTGCTAACATCTTAGGATCGGTTAAGTCGTTGATTGCTACTACCTCGTAACCCTCTGCTCCGAACATCTGACGGAAAGCCAGACGTCCAATACGTCCGAAACCATTAATTGCAACTTTTACTGCCATGATTCAATTCCTCCTAGTTTGTTAAAAAAATATTATTTGTTAAATATTAATCAACTGCCTACATTGTACTCAATTTTATCCAAAATAGCAAGCCTTTTTTTTGTTTCTGCCATTCTGACTATTTTCTCTCATAAATTCCATTAATTTTCAGCGCATTTTTATTTTCTCAATAGAAGGGTGGGGCATAGACTTGTTATTGTGGCAGTTTATGAGTATAATGTGAGAGACGAATACAGCTGCCGCACTCCCCGTGGGGCAGATATGTGCTTTTATGGATACAAACGCAATATGATAAAAAGGAGGCATATCACTATGGATGCCATTTATGACTGCCATCTCCACACAGAATTTTCCGCAGACTCCGAAACCCCGGTACGGGATCAGTTAGAAAAAGCCATCTCCCTTGGAATGAAAGAGATCTGTATTACCGATCATCATGATTACGGCAGCGAATTCTGTCCTGACGATTTTACGTTAGACATTCCTTCTTATATAGAAAGTTTACGCAAAATACGGGACGAATACGCTGGACGGATCCGTTTAAATATAGGGATCGAATTAGGATTACAAAACCATGTAGGTGAGTATCTCCACGATTTTGCCAGAACCTTGGGAAAGGAATTTGATTTTGTCCTTGGTTCCAGCCATTTCGTAGACCGGATGGATCCATATGAAAGGGAATACTGGAAACATTTCGGGGAAAAAGAAGGATTTCGTGCATTTTTTGAAGTATCCCTTAAGCGGGTACAAAACCTCCTTGATACTTTCGACTCCTATGGCCACCTGGACTATGTTGTAAGATATGCTCCCCATAAAAATGAATTTTATTCCTGGAATGATTACGAACCCTATATCCGTCCTCTTTTAAAACTTCTTATTGAAAATGGAAAATGCCTGGAATGTAACACAGGCGGCATCCGCTATGGACTTGGAAACACCAATCCATGTGCTGATGTTTTCCGTCTCTATAAAGAACTGGGCGGTGAAGGGATCACCATTGGCTCTGACGCCCATACGCCGGAAACTTTAGGCATCGGCTTTGACTACTGCCGGGAAATGTTAAAAGAATATGGTTTCCGCTATTATACAGTATTCCACGAAAGAAAAGCGGAGATGCTCCCATTATAGGGGCGTCTCCGCTTTTTTTACAGAGTTTTTTACAGATCCATGTATCGTGCCAATGACATTTGCAAGACGGCTCCATTAATCTGCCTTCATCTGCTCTTTTACATCTTCTCTTAACTGTTTCCAGGCTTCTTTATCTTCTACATAATACTTCGGGCACTGTTTTCCATTAATATCATAATGACGGACCACATCGGAACTTTTAAGTTTTAACTGTTTGCAGAGCCATGCTGTCAATTTCACCACTGACTCATAAGAAGCGTCATTAAACTTGCCTGTATCATCCGCATGACAGACTTCAATGGAAAGCGTATCGTCATTTCTGGGAGCATTGGCATATGCCACCTCATCAATGGGAATGCACTGGATCACTTCCCCGTCCAGTCCCACTACAAAATGACTGCTGGAAGAAACCCCCTCTTTCTGTGCATCCTGGTCTGCCAGACCGTCAAAATAGTTTCTGGTAGCCTTTGCACTGGTTCCCGGATTTCCCACATAATGGATCACAATATTTTTCACCTGCCTGCGGGTCACATCCGGGCGGGAAAAAATATTTTTCCGCAAAAAATCCTGCTGTACCCAGTCAGGCATTTCCACTGCTTTCAGATCAATTGTATTTTCAGGCTCTCTTCCCCATATACAATAGCCGCTTCCAAGACCGGTGAGAATACCGATCATCATTGCCATAAAAACGGCCGCCATAGGAAAGGTTATCACCTTTCGTTCTCGCTTTTCCAAGTTATCTATCCCCTGTATCTTATCTTTTTTCCAATATAACATTATTCCCTGAAAAACTCAATGAAGAACTTCTTAAGGACTTGCAGTAAATTTTATGAAGATTATAATATCTTTTGCAACTTTTTTCCCGGTTCATGCGTCTAATAAGTGTAAGACATGAAAGGAGAACATATCATGAACCATTCTGATCAGACAAAACAAATAACCGCGCAGACGGAAAAAATGCTCATTGACCAATATGAGCGCCTTTACCGCCTGGCCTACAGTTATGTACATAACGAAGCAGACGCTTTGGATATCGTCCAGGAAAGTGCCTGTAAAGCCATTACACAGTGTAAAAATTTAAAGGATACAGAAAAACTTTTTCCATGGCTGTGCCGGATCGTAGTAAATACAAGCCTGGACCTGCTGCGAAGCCGGACAAAAGAGCAGCCTGCCGAGGAACTTCCTGAAACGGCAACAGAAGATACATATGAGGAATTTGACTTAAAAGAAGCACTGAACCATTTGGAACCGAAAAACCGCACCATCATCATCCTTCGCTATTTTGAAGATATGAAATTAGAGGACATTGCCCTTGCGGTAGCCGAAAATGTAAACACCGTAAAAGCAAGATTATACCGGTCGTTAAAAAAGCTTCGGATCCATTTAGACGGCACTGCCAGTTTTTAAAAGAAAGGAGCATATATTAATGAAAGAACAGGATCGTAATTTAGAATATTTTGATGATTTAGATAAACTGGAGTCTTTAAAGCAGGAATATAACAACATTCCCGTTCCAGAAGCCGCAAAAGCACGTATCATGTCAGGTATCCAGAAAGGAAAAACCATGAATAAAAAACACAACCCATTTTTCCGTATTTTACGCACCACCGGCACTACTGCTGCCGCTGCTGTAGTAGCTCTGGCCATTGTCACCAACGTAAGCCCAACCATTGCCAATGCCATGACAAACCTGCCGGTGATCGGTGCCATTGCAAAAGTGGTCACTTTACGTACATACGAAGATAAGACCAATCATTTTGAAGCCAAAGTGGATATTCCGGAAATAGACTCTGCACCGGAAGCTGTAAACCGCTCCATTGAAGACTACGCAAATGAACTGATCGCCCAGTACGAAAAGGATCTTCGGGCATCCCAGGGAGAAGGCAACTACTCTCTCACTTCTACTTACAAGGTAGTAACTGACACAGACAGATACCTGTGCCTGCGCATTGACACCACCCTTGTGATGGCAAGCGGAACCGAATACACCAAGGTATTTACCATTGATAAGACCACTGGTGATATTATTTCTCTTTCTGATTTATTTAAAAACAAACCGGAAATGCTCACTGCCATCAGCGACAACATAAAAGAACAGATGAAACAGCAGATGGCTGCCGACTCCTCTGTTACTTATTTTATTGACAGTGACATGCCGGAATGGGATTTTAAGGAATTAAAAGGTGATGAAAGCTTCTATTTTAATGAAAAAGGAGAACTGGTCATTACTTTTGACGAGACCGAGGTAGCCCCGGCTTATATGGGAGCTGTGGAGTTTACCATTCCCCAGTCTGTAACCGGTGATCTGAAATAATAGCAAAACAGCCGCAGGAACACATCAAAGGTGCATTTCCTGCGGCTGCTTTCTTATGTACTAGGAAATTCCGTTGGAACTCCCTAGTACACAAAAAGGCACGACCTGCCAACGATGCGCACTCGCGCGATGAGGAAGTTTGTCGCAAGCGACCGCGCTCGGCGCGAGAATGTGCCAAGGCACATTCTTATTTACGGAGGAAAAGGGATTTGAACCCTTGCGCCGGTGCTACCGACCTACTGGTGTTCGAAGCCAGACCCTTCAACCACTTGGGTATTCCTCCTGTTATTGCTAACCTGTTAATTATACAATACTTTTCCTGCTTTGGGTAGTAGGCAAATCGTTTTTATTTGATTTCTTCTATATAGTAAATGTAATCAAGAGAGCGCAGTGCTTCAATGATGTCACTGTGTTTTTTATCTTTTTTCAGTTCCTGACTGTCCACAGTCAGAGAAACCGTATACACGCTGAGACCGGAATTTAAATAAGCCGGATTTGCCTCAATATCATCAATGCGGATCCCCAGTTTACGAATCGTCGCTACAAAATCCTGAAGTTTGAAACTGCTCTTTAATTCCAGATGCACCTCAAAATGATTGGAACGGTCTTTTAAATAACGCTCTGCAGATGGGAACAGGGAAATCCCACAAAGAAGTGCCATAAAGATCACAAATGCGGAAATATACATTCCGGTCCCAACCATTAAGCCCATAAAACCGCAGGCCCAGAGTGCTGCAGATGTAGTCAGTCCCTTGATCTGGTTCTTGGAACTGAAAAGAATGGAATTGCCGCTTAACATGGCAATGCCCACAACGGCCGCTCCTGAAATAACAGGGATCCCAAAAGAAAATTCACTGGACAGATACAGATCTGTGAGCACGGCTGCTGTAGCAGATACACTGACCAGCATAAAAGTCCTCATACCTGCGGAATGACGCTTGCTGGAGCGTTCACATCCAATGATCGCCGCCAGCGCCAGTGATAATAGGATCCGCAGGATCACCTGCATTCCTATTCCTTCCATCATCCATCCCTTTGTCAGTTCTGCTGTTATATGTCCCATATCAATACGTCCTCCTTGCTCTTAAATGATTGCGCAGCGCCCCCACTGCTTCGTACTGCTCATTGGCAGCTTCCAAAAATGCCTGTTCTTCCGGAGAAATATTCTCTTCTGTTTCCGGTATTTCCTGCTGGATCTCATGGATCCGCTCGATCAGCATTTCCAACCGGGTCACCGGATCTTTTTCTTTCGCCTCTTTTGGCAGTTCAATATCCCCATAGGATCCGGACAGATACAGGGACAATTTTGCGCATGCCGGACCCGTCAGTTCATAAAGTACACTGGATGCAAGAATAACGGTCTGCAGATCAATCCCCATCTGACCGCCTAAAGTTCTTGCTCCCAGAGCCGCCAGACCAATGGCTACGCCTGCCTGAGGCACCAGTGCCAGTCCCAGATAATTGCGCACCTGTTTTTTCTTATGTACTGCAAGACAGCCTAAATAAGCACCTGCGTATTTTCCTATGACACGTGTCAGGAAATATGCCACTCCGATCACTAAAAGGGAAGCCCCGTCTTCTCCTGCTGAGGGATTAAGAAGCGCATCTAACCGGAAGGAAAGTCCGGACCGTACAAAAAACAAAAGCAGGATCGGCGGACTGAAATAATTTAACTGTTTAAACAGCTTATCATCATCAGATAAATTAATATAAATGGTTCCCATGGACATACATCCCAGAAGAGGGGATACATCTGCCAGAGAACAGATTCCGCAAAAAGCAAACAGTGCTGCCACCGATATGATCAGCCGGTTGTCTTTGTATTTTTTCTTTGGCATCATGCATTTTAACAGCCAGCCAAAAATACCGCCTAACACCAGTACTGCCCCATTGATCAGGATCGGTTTTAAGATATTTCCCACCTGGAAACCACCAGTCCCGGAAAGAGCTGCCAGCGCAATAGAAATAGCCGCACTGTACTCCACCAGACCAACCACATCATCCAATGCCACCACCTGCAAAAGAGTATCAACAAAATCTCCCTTCGCTCCGGTCTGACGGATGGTCATGATGGTGGACGCAGGAGCTGTAGCTGATGCCAGAGCTGCCAGTACAATGGAAAATGCCAGATTTAAGTGGAGCACCCCATAAACCACTGCAAATACACATACCGATGCCAGCACCGCTTCCATAACCGTGATCACGATCACCTTCCAGCCGTTTTTCTTTAACACGGAAAAGCGGAAAAATTCCCCTGTGCTGAATGCAATAAAAGCAAGCGCGATATCTGAAAGAAAATCCATCCCATCTATGACCTTCACCGGCACCATATCCAGACAGTAGGGTCCCATAAGGATCCCTGCCAGAATGTACCCCGTTACATTTGGCAGTTTAAACTTTCTGGTGATGCGGGTCATAAGATAACCAACAAATAGCATCAGTGCAATGGTGATAATGACCACCGATGCCTGGCTTGTTGCATGGTAAAATAAAAATGACTTCATGCTATAACCCCCTCGTTTTCCTTGTGTGTCATGCTTCTATATGATATACTGTTTTATAATAAAAGCAAATTATTTTATTTTTATGTATGATAAATTTTATTTATTATACACAACAAGGAGGTACCATGCTCGGTTCAAAAATAGAAACTCTGCTGGCAGTAGCTGAATTCCAGAATTTTACAAAAGCGGCTGCTTCTCTCTCCCTTACCCAGCCGGCAGTCAGCCATCATATCAATCAGCTGGAAGAAGAACTGGGAGTCACCCTTTTTATCCGCGGAAAAGGCAGTTTAATGCTGACCCCGGAAGGTGAGATCGTCTTAAAATATGCCCGAAGGATCAAAGCGCTGTATGGAAAGATGGAGACGGAGATCGATAATTCCAGAAAACAGCTGACCAAAGTCCGCATCGGCATCACCCACACCTCGGAAAGCAACCTGATCACGGAGGTTCTGGCCCGTTGCAGCAATGCTGATAATAATTTTTCAATAACAATTATTACGGATACCATAAATAATCTTTATGATATGTTGGATAATTACGAGATCGATCTGGCTGTTGTGGACGGAACGCCAACCGGGCATTCCCTCTGTTCCCTGATGTTAGCTACCGATTATCTGGTGTGTGTTATGTCCATCCGGCATCCTCTGGCCAAACGTGCCATGGTCACTTTATCAGAATTAAAACAGGAACGGATGATCCTGCGGCTTCCTACTTCTGATACACGCATGCTTTTTGAGTCCACATTAAAAAGCATCGGGGACTCCATTGACAATTTCAACATCACTCTGGAAGTTGACAATATCGCCACTATAAAAGACCTGGTACGAAAAGGACTGGGCGTTTCCATCCTGCCTCAGAGTGCCTGCGCAAGAGAACAGAAAAAAGGAAAAATGGCCGTTCTTCCTATTGAAAACTTAAGTATGATGCGTGAGACCAAGATCGTATACAAAAAAGACTTTACCCATATGGATATCCTTCAGGAGATCACCCGGGTATACCATGAAACGGCAAGAAGTTACCAATAATAGACATTTTCCACTGTTTTATAGTTTTACAAATCATCAAAAACAGTGTACAATAATTAGACTGGCCCTTTAAAGCGTTTAAGTGTGTTTCAACGTTTTAACAGGTCCAAAAATGAAAATGACTGGAGATAATTTATGATCGTTCATATAATCGAAGCTGTTTACCACTTTTTGTGGGGAGATCTGGTTACACTGCACCTTTCAGGCACTTCCATTGGTATTCCTCTTCTGGTACTGCTTCTGATCCCAACAGGTATTTATTTTACCTTCCGTACTAACTTTGTATCCGTGCGTCTTTTTCCGGATATGGTGCGTTCCCTGACAGAAAAGAAAGGAAATGGCAACAGCTTATCACCGTTACAGACTCTTTTCGTATCTACCGCTACCCGGGTTGGTATGGGAAATCTGGTGGGCGTAGTGGCTGCTGTTTCTGCAGGCGGCGCAGGTGCTGTGTTCTGGATGTGGCTTTCCGCTATTTTAGGCTCTGCCACTGCTTTTATCGAGGCAACTCTGGCCCAGATCCATAAAGAGGAAGATTCATTGTACGGCGGCTATCACGGCGGTCCGGCTTACTATATCCACTATTATGCAGAAAAAGTCCGTGGAAAGAAACTGAACCACTCTGTGATTGCAGTTTTCTTCGCCTTATCCGGACTCTTATGCTGGTGCGGCATCAGCCAGGTGATCAGCAACTCCGTTGCCTCTGCCTTTGAAAATGCTTTTTCTGTACCACCTATCATCACCACTGTGATCCTGGTGATCTTATCCGCCATTATCGTGCTGCGCAAAAATGCCACCATAAAGGCACTGGATATCATTGTTCCTGTTATGGCGGCTATGTATTTTATCATCACGATTTTTATCATTGTGACCCATATCGGACAGCTTCCAGGCGTATTTTCCAGGATTTTTAAAGAAGCCTTCGGACTTCGTGCAGTAGCAGGCGGTGGTTTTGGAGCTGTACTGATGAATGGTGTAAAACGTGGTCTTTTCTCCAACGAGGCTGGCTCCGGTTCTGCTCCCTGCGCGGCAGCTGCTGCTGATGAAAAGGAACCGGTTAAAATGGGACTGATCCAGGCTTTAGGCGTATTTATTGATACCATTGTGATCTGCAGCTGTACTGCCTTTATCCTGCTCCTTGTCCCGGAAGAACTGACCCGTGGCCTTATGGGAATGGAGCTGTTACAGACTGCCATGAACTACCACCTGGGAAGCTTTGGTGTGATCTTCGTAGCTGTGATCCTGGCCCTGTTCAGTTTCTCCACTTTCCTTGGTATCCTCTTTTATGCCCGTTCCAATGTGTCCTATCTTTTCGGAAACCGCTGGCTGTGGCAGACTCTCTATAAGATCCTGGCCCTGATCATGCTCTTCATCGGCGGCATCCAGGCTTATACAGTGGTGTGGGATCTGGGAGATGTTGGCATCGGACTGATGACTATTTTTAATCTGGCAGTGCTCTTTCCTCTTTCAAATGAGGCCTTATCTGCGCTGGCTGAATATGAGAAAAAGAAAAAATATGAATAGCTAAAAAGGACAGAAGGTTGATCACCTCTGTCCTTTTCTTTTCCGAATTTACTTTTTTCTTCTTTTTAATATTTCATGCCAGTACACAGGCACTAACAATGCGATCGCCCCGATCCATGCAAAGGGCGTTGCAAAGCAGATCCCTACATAACCGATGATCCCTGCAAACACAGTGGTGGATGTAATACGAAAGATCAGTTCAATGATACAGGCTGTAAAGGGTGTCCAGCTGTTGCCCATACTCTGGATGGCAGAACGATAGATCTGCAGCACTCCAAGAAGCAGGTAAAAAGGCGCTACGGTCATCAGATAATAATCAGAATACCAGATGATCTCTGCTGTGGGCTGTGTTACAAACATGGGCACGACCAGATGGCGTCCGAAAATGATCATCACACACATAAGAGCATTTGCAATGCTTGTCTGAAGCAGGCAGGCTGCCGTTCCCTTGCGGATACGGTCCCACAGACCGGCACCATAGTTCTGGGCCACATAGTTGGAGATGGCGATACCAAAAGCTGCATTCATAAGTACAGAAAACTGATCCACTTTCGTCGCTGCCGTATATCCGGCAATTGCCTCTGTTCCCAGTGCATTAACGGCTCCCTGCATGGCAAGCTGGCCGATGCACATAACAGACATCTGAAATCCCATACTCATGTGAGTTTTTATCACAGAACCAAGATTTTGAAAATCTTCTTTCTTCAGTCTAAGTATGAGGAATTTTCTCACGCCTATCACTGTACATAATATTGCTGATAAAAGCTGGCTGAGTACCGTTGCCCAGGCAGCTCCTGCTACTCCCATTTTAAACGGGACAATAAATACTACATCCAGGACAATGTTTAAAAGAGAGGAAAATACAAGGAAAACCAGGGGTGTACGGCTGTCTCCCAATGCACGAAGAATATTGGATATCATGTTATAAAAGATAGTCGCACCGGTTCCTAACAATACAGCAAACATATAATCATAAGCCATATCGTAGATCTTTTCCGGTGTTTTCTGCCAGTACAGGATCTGATGAGCCAGGCCGCAGCAGATCGCCATGATAACCAGTGAGAAAAAAACACATAGAATAATAGACACTGCCACACTGCGACGCATTCCTTTTTCATCTCTTGCGCCAAACCTGTGTCCCAGACAGATACCAAAACCGCCGGTAATACCCTAGATAAAACAGAGTACCAGATAAATAACAATCGCCGTAGAACCAACTGCTGCCAAAGCGTCTGCTCCCAGCGTCCTGCCTACGATCACTGTATCTGCCAGAGTATAAAATAACTGAAACAGATTACCACCGATAACCGGCAGTGAAAATTTTAAGATTACGGAAAATGGATTTCCCTTTGTCAAATCCTGTGCCATGACTTTTACTTCCTTTTCATGTTTTTCCCCAATCAAACCAATACACTTTATACCTTCTGTTTTCCCCGTGTAAAACAGTCTGTGATCAGCCTCCATAAAGGAAGGGCATACAGATAACACCCTGCAAACAGCGCAGTCCCAGGTGCTCCCATAGAAGCTAAAGGAACAGCGCCTGCAATGGACCATGGAATCAGCGGTGCGATCACAATGGTACCGTCTTCCAGATACATGGCCATTTTCTCCTGATCTGTCACCAGCTTATTACAAAGCTGCTCTGTTACCAGTGTAGCCAGCGACTGGTTGCAGGACACTGCACAGGCGATCACAGAAACCGGAAGTACAACGGCAAAAGGCGCCAGCTTTTCTCCTGCTTTTATGATCTTTTCCTGTAAAGGCAGCAAAAGCCCTGTTTTCTCAAAAATACCGGAATAACAGGAAGACAGGCACACTACAGCTACCACTTTTATCATGGACTGGATGCCGCCCCCATTTAGCATTTTACTGATCTGGGCATCCTCTGAAACATAGCCAAATACCATAGAGTATAAAGTTTCCGTAAGAGGACGATGCTGGTAGACCAGACAGATCACAAATGCCAGAAAAATACTAACTGCCATAGCCTTTTTCACTTCTACTTTGCATATTGCTAAAATAAAAATGGCTGCTGCCGGGATCAGAGGGATCAGTCCCATACGGAATTCTCTTGAAAACAGCTCCCCTGCTCCTGCTGCCGCACTGCCGGAAGCAGACTGCAGCCATCCCATTACCAGGTATGCCACACAGGATATCACAAAAGGAACGATAGAATCTTTCATCAGTTTCGGTATATTTTTATACATATCCGTATGGGTCACTTCTGCCACAAGCAGAGTGCTGGTGGATACAGGCGAACACCGGTCCCCGAAAAAGGCGCCGGATATAGCTGCGCCGCCTGCAAGGGCAAGGCTTATATCCATTGCCTGGGCCATGGCAATACAGATGGCTCCCATAGTGGCTGCCGTTCCAAAGGAAGTTCCGATCAGAAAAGATACCAGGCTGTTTAACAAAAAGGTAAGCAGCAAAAATACGGAAGGTGTGATCAGCTGCACACAATAGCCAACAATAGCCGGGATCGTTCCTGATGATCTCCATAACCCTGTAAGAACTCCGATGATCGTCATAGTGATCAGCACATTTTTTACTGTATTTACGCCTTTTAAACACATTTTCCCCGTCTGTTCCAGGGTAAATCCACATTTCAAGCTGTATGCCGAAAACAGGATCAGACCTGCTATCAGGGCATACAAAATAGGGACACCTGCCGCCAGCGCACCGATCAAAAGCACTGCAAACAGTGTCAGCACCGCCAATTCCATTCTACACCTCGTTTTATCTTCTGTAATTTTATTCTAAACCGCTTTTAATGCCTGTTTCTGGAACATTTCTCCGCATCAATGGCCAGCACAAACATCAGCACATGAAGGGCATCTTTCGGATCCGCAATATCCAGTATATAGGTATCCGTCATATGGAACAGTTCCTTGGAGATCACTGCCACTTTCCGCCCATCAGACGTCGCGATCGTATAGTCCCACTCCATAAAACTTCCCTGGATCTCCCAGCCGTTAAAATCAATATTGTAACACGGCTTTAAGAACGAAAATTCCTTGCTGAGGCAGCCTATGTACTGCGGACCTTCATACAGCTCAAACTTTGGCAGAAAAGTAAATACCCGCTCTTTCACTGTCCCCACTTCACGGCCGGCCACATCATATATCTTCAGGCAGTGTCCCCAGGAAAGCTGACCTTTCACTGTGTATACAGTATTCTCATTTTCATCATAAATATCATAGCTGTCAAACCAGGAAAAGAAGCGTTGACGGAACAGAAGTTTCATAATGTAACCCCCTTTTATAACCGGATTATTTTACACGGATCAGTTTTGCTACGGTTTCACAGTTAGCAGTTGCCGGAAACTTCATATATGCTCATCCCCTATGATTTTATATAATCCCCTAATTTCCGCATAAAATAAGGATTTCTAGGGCATTCATTTTTCATTTATCACTATACATAATCTGCTGTAATATATAATAATTCGTTGACCGTAGTCAAATCGTAGTCATTGACTACGGTTCATTTGCATCTACTGACTTAAGCCCGGATACTTTAAAGCTCCGTTCTGATCAGGAGTCAATACTACTGGTTTCGTAGCCATACGACCTTCTGTATCCATATAATACCATTTTCCACCTATAGTCTGCAAGCCTTTTACCATGGCACCATCGGAGCCGAGGTAGTACCAGGAACCTTTGTATTGATACCAGACGTCATGGACCATGAAACCGGCGCCATTAAACCAGTACCATTTGTCGCCGTCCTGGTACCAGTCATTTCTAATATATTCCCCAGAGTTATCATAAAAACGCCAGTGATCATCCTCCTTTACCCAGCCTTCTTTTTTTACCGGAGCAATAAAGAGTTTCCGTTCTTCCTGGCGTCTTCTGGTAAGACCGGACAGAACCTTTCCTCCGGCTCTGTTGTATGCCAGGATTTTATCAGCAATTTCCTCTTTTGTGCGGGATCCGGATGCTGTCAATCTGTCAATAGAGCCGATGTTATAAGCAAAACTTACAAGGGCATCAAATTCGTTCTGGTTCCATTTGTAAGCACTATACTTATCCACCTTTGGACCATATTTTTTATCTACAGACTGTCTTAACCAGTCATCTGCTGTAGCCTGACTGATTTTCAAGCCCTGACAGATGGTTGTGCCGGTAATGGCTCTATCTGCGTTAGTGGTGCCGTAGCCGATAGTCCAGACACCTACTGCATCCTGGTAGGCTGTCAGGCGGCAGCCTTCAAATTTTTTTATGAGATTTAATCCATTATCTGATATTTTCATAGCATTTCCTTTCTTCCAAATGGTATCTTGAAAAGATTTTCTGCATATGCTATAATGCCGTTAGGCAAAAAGAAAGCACCAGTATTGGAGACGCAAAACGAAAAGCCCAGGGAGCGCAATTCCCTGGGCTTTTCTATTCCGTTTTTTGTATGGTGGCTTAAACCATAGGCTAGTTACCGATTATTTGTCACCGTCTAACCATTTGATGATGTAGTGGCAGGCTACACCAGCCGCAACAGCGACAATAAAAGAAAGCACTGATTCCATATTGAAGACACCCCCTTTCCTTACCGGGTATAGGGGCGGTAACCTAGACATTATACATATGCATGATTTTTATTCTACTGATTTATTGCGACGTCGCAAATGACAGCCATGACCCAGACTGCCTACGGGAGATAGTCGGATCACCTCCTTCTACGGTTCTTTATCCCCGCTTTCCCCTCTGCTGTCAATCTTGCTTTTCAATGCAGCTATGTACTTCATAAGCCACCCTGGCACCGGCGCACCCATACGACCGGCATTTTCTGTGATTGACAGCGCTTCATTTAATAAATACCATACAGTAACTAATAAAGACAGAATTGTATTCGGGAGCGTAAATCCAAGTACATCCGAAGTCTGGATAATAATATAATCGATCACCATTGCTACTGCAATCACAAAAAGGTATGCTACCTTTTTAGCAATTCCCTTGGCGCCTTTCCTGCTGCTCCACCCATATGATTTATCATCCGGATGATCCAGCGCTTCTACTGCACTTGCTGCCATTCCGGAAAGATAATCAATTACCATAAGGCAAAGCAAAATACCTAAAAGATAAAAAGTGACTCCTAATTTCTGGCTTAAATACGCAATCAATGCTGTTACAAAAATCTGTATGCTCATGCATGTACTCCTATTCATTTTTCTATTTGTCTCCTTCCATAAATCGTGTTATAATCGGTTTATGGAAGTGCAAATGCACCAGAGTTCTATCCAAGCGCAAGGATTCTCTGGTGCATTTTCTGTTTTACTTATTTCTCCGTGATCAGATCTTCGCACTCCAGATCGATTAAAACCTGCTTTACCTGTGGCTTGATCTTTTCTGGTACCTGTGCGTAGGTTTTCTTTCCCTTAACAATAAGGGTTGCATAAATGATTGCCATAGTCTCCACCTCCTTCCTCAGTAATAAAAAGAGCAGCAGCCTAAGCATTTAATAATGCCTCAACTTCCGCTCTGATCTTTTCTGGTACCTCTTCAATCGTTTTCTTTCCTTTGCGAACCAGGTCCGCATACACTGTTGCCATGTAGCTAGCCATGTCTTATTCCTCCCTTGATTCATACAGCTCTGTAAGTGCAAGCTGAGTATTCATGACTTCATCTTCCAAGGCCAGATTAGCTTCGTACTGTTCTGTAAGAGCCAGCTGGGTTTCAGTAAGTTGAGTTTCTAAACTTTCTATTTTTCTACGCAACTTTCCTATATCTGATTCCGGCAGGTCTGTAAAAACCGGCTTGGGATTATTCAGATCTGAAACATCAATTTTAGAAAGCTGCATACCAGCCGGGATCTCTACAAATATCGAAAAAATCCCCTGTGGTATATTACTTTCTCCATATGTTATCGACCATACACGTCCTGTCAGATCATAGATTACTAATGCTCTCATTTTTCCTCCTAAAGCTATTCCAGATATATTTCGTCTATGTAAGCTTGTGCCGTAGGTACCGGTACATAGATTGTTGTTGACCAGTAGCCGTGATATCCTACATCCGGAATAGGGATAACAATCGCAGTATCTGTATAACCATTTGGAGTAAAAGTTATGGTTTTGTTTCCAACACTTAGTTGCGCCTGTGCGCTGACTCCGTACGAACCAAATAAAGTTCCTTTTATAACAATCTGATTGTAACCAGTATAAGTACGCCTAAAACTTATTTTTATGGAATTTCCACCACCTGTTCCAAGTGAAATTCCTGAGTTTATACCTGTCAAAACAGTAAAGTTCTGATTATCAGCCGGAACATTGCCGTGGTTATATATCCATTTATTCCCCACATGAAATCCTTCATAAGTTCCAATAACTGTACGATTATATATCGTTACATAAGTTCCCCATTGAATGATATTGGATGCTGGCATAGCAAATCCTGGTACAACGATATCACTCAGCAGATATTTATTTCCAACAAACCTCTGTTCATTTGCTCCGGGAGTCAACGTTGCTCCATACGTCTCCGGCATTGTTCCTACAACGATATCATCATATCCCGCAATTCCAGCCGTCTTTCCGCTCCGAATATCAGCGCGGTTAGCTGAAGCAGAATCGCAGTCCACCCCGCCAGTCCCTCCTCCAATAATAAATCCTCTTGCCATGCTCAGCTCACTCCTTTTAAGCCAACCGTAAGTGCCACCTGCGGCTTCATATAAGCTGCTGTAAAAGTGATCTTACCGGCTTCTGTGTCATAGTATGATATGTAGCCAAAGTTCTTCCTTAACATTTTCTCTTCTGCCCAGTTTGATGCTCCCGACACATCCAACATAATCACAGGGAGATCATCTGCTGTAATTCCTTCTATATTCACCGTCTGCTTATACGGAGCGGTACTCGACCATCCGGCCGTTGTAAGCGTTACACTTTTCACTGCCTGGATCTTATTTACTTCCTCACCGATCTCATTTAATTCCTTTGCGCCAAAGGGATCGCCTTCCTGTGTATATTCTGTGGCATCCGTTATGGTCTTTGTCCCGTCCGGATTATCAGCTATATTCCATTTACGGGCTGTTCCAGCAAATACATCATCTTTCCAATCTGTTTTCAAAAATAAGCACCTCCCAGCCTAAAAGCCAGTCTTTTCTTTCCATTTATCTGCCCAAGCAAATTATTGTATATCTTTAGGCTTGCAGATTCTATCCGGTTCATCTCTTCCCAATCCAAGGTAACCTGGTTTGGAAAATAGGTACGTTGAACACCGATCTCAAATGGATAAGTATATCTACAGATAGTCGTTAAATTCTTTTCTATCGTATTAATTTCATCCGCATATGGATAATCTCCATATCCCTTAGGCTCACCCATATCCTCAATCTGAAAATCCTTATAAACTTTTACAGCCATATCCCTAAGACATGCTATATTACTGATCCACCGATTGTAATCACCTATATTTACATAATCTGCTGCCTTCCAGTCTGTTTTTGGGGTTATCCACTCCATTTCTCATATCCCCCTTTCACTAAGCGGTTCTCTTCCACATGTAGCAAGTCATAAAGGGCTGTAATGCCGAAATATACTGCGTAGTATCAGTAACATTTCCGTGATTATGTCCCCAGTTTCCTCCACGATACTGAGTAGCATTAAATACTCCTTTATACCATCCATTCCACCAGGTATTGGCGCCATTTTGAAAACCCTGGCCAGACGAAGGAGTGTCAAATGTAGTCGGCAATGGTACACCTGCTACTGCTAACGAATTATAATCAAACCCATGATAATGTGCAGGCATTTCATTTTCTGTCAACACATGGTCTTGTGTAGCGTGTGCATGTGTATAATTAGCCCCATAGGCGCCTCCGGTCTTTGCGGGTGTATTAAAAGCTTCCTGTCCTGTATCTACGCATACCAGCGTCCGCCCCGGGGCCAGAAGCTCCCATGTCCCTCCAAAATATTCCGCCGGATTTCTTGCATCCATAGTCAGGAAAATAGCACCTACCGGATAAACATCTAATGCGGTGATCTGTTTTGAACTCCTCTGCCCCTGCCCTTCGTAACTTGCATTTTCCTGTCTTGCCATTTAGACCTCCTGTGACGTTGCCTTTCTTGCTTTTACCGTTCCGGACAGTGCTCCGTTGAATGTCAGCTTATGTTCATATATCTGGATCTGCAATCCCGGTACATACTGATTTTCCAAAAAGGTTAAATCACCGGCATCCAGACGTGGTTCCCCGCGATAGCTGAGCTCATACTCGATATTATTTTTATAATAATTTCCCAACCACTCAGCCTGAAGAACTGCCAAAGCCTCCTCACTAATCAAAGGATTGGTCCATTCTTCTACCGTTCCGGTAGTGTTAAGCACTTTGGAGTATATCTTACTGGTCACTGCATACGCCCTGCCGTCTACAGAAAAGTCATGCACACCGGTAAGACCAGATACATCGACCGTTACAAAATAACTGCTGTTTGCCGTTATATTTAATATCTGCCCATCAGCGTTCACTGTTACATCATACGAAGCTTCTGAAAAATAGAATGTGTACGTTTCATAACCTGTTACATCCACCGATTCGTGGAAGATGCTTTTAATCTCATCAGTTGCTCCATAGATCTGTCGTATCACATCTATCCTGGCTACTTTTTCCTTCTGGATCCCTTTCGGATATTTTGTCATGACCCGGTAATCCATGGTGTAATCCGTAACATCCCCAAATACGACAGAATCTACGTAAATACGGCTATTAGCCTGAGCTTTCACAAATTCAAACTCGATGGTGTCAAACTGTGAAAACTCATGTTCAATCAAATTTTCCTTTTCAATACCGTTAGACATACTATAGGTATCTTCCAAAACTCCCTCATAGTACGTCCGGATCACAATCTCTTTTGCCGGTTTATCAAAGAAATTCAGTTTGAGGCTATAGTAACTCATGGCAGCTTCCAGTACGATTGAAAACCTCGGATTTCCATTTAAAAACTCGCCATTTTCATCTGATACCTGTTCAGATACAAATCCGGCTGTCAGGTAATTGCCATTCACTGGAAGGAAAAACATACTTCCGTCTGCCCGGAAGTGATCCTGGGCCATATCCGCATATTCATATTTAACATTGTTATTTATTACTGATGCAAGATTACTATAAGGAGCTGCATCATCAGACTGAACCTTCATACGCTCCGGGCTGATCACCGTTGCAAATGCCGCCTTGATACATATCTTTCCTGTACGATCCGTGTAAAGCTTACATCGTCCTGCATTGGCAATGATCTGCAGGCACTCTTTGTGGGTAACACATGGCAACGGATTATAAACCGCTATATTTTTCAAATATTCATCTAGGTCATACTGACGTTCATCCAGGCCCGCATCATCAAGCACTTCAACTGCCAGGTCATACAGGCTGATTCCCTGACTTCGGAACAGGCCACCATAAAACTTCTCTGACAAGTCACTGAGCTTATCCTTTGCACTAAAGCTCATACTCACGTCATCTGCTTCCCAGTCTGAAAGATTGCAGACGCAGCCGTCCATCCATGTGATATTCCCCGGTGTTACCTCATATCCGTAACGGACCGTTACTTCCTGTCCAACCTCCAGATAGTTGATCGCGCTCTCATGGTTCTCTACGTCCCATATCCTTCCGTAATTCTCAATCTGAAGGGTGAAGTCCAGCGTGGTCAGCTCTTCTGTAATCGGAGAAGAAAATTCCGTCTTGGTACTCTTCTGGATTTTTTTATTCTCAAAGCTGACGCCCACACCCATAAGTATCTTCTGGATACGCAGACGATTCTCACCATTGACCATTTTTTCAGGTATGATCAACAGGTATTCTGTGTTATCGAAAATCTCTTCTGTTGTCCAATAGGCCTTATCATTTTCCTGGAAGGAAACTGTCTTTTCCCCATTTGTAACAGTAAAATCCACAGGATAATTCCTGCCCCAGTTTATGGTCAGACCTCTGATGTCATAGGCTCTGCCAAAGGAAATGCAGATCCCCCCCTTTATTTCTTTTGAGATTATCCCGTTATTATAAAGATAATCCGTCTCATCCGATCTTGGCGGGAATGCCATGCTTCCATCAGCTTTAAACCAATTCTGTTCCCAGGTGGCATATTCCAGTTCCACATCATAATTATCAAATGGCCTGGTAAAATTGGAAAGGTAACTATATGCAACACCATGTTCTGCAGTCACTTTCACATCTTTCTGCGCTACCTGGTTGATGATGCCGATCGTTACAAGCATATAGGACTGATTCCTGTATTTTGCATCCATGGCCTGTTTATAGGCCGCTGGCATAGAGATCATTCGATCACCCCACAGTCTACGATATTGCACTTACATTCTTTATAAACGGTAGGAAGTCCGTCTTTATCAAATTCTACAGGCGTGGCGGACCTGTCTCCGGGATACATCCGGATCGTGGTCCAATTATTGTTCGCCATATCCGGGATCCGGGCGATCACTACGAACTTATCAAATTCTTTCAGCATAGCTGACCAGGTTGCTGCATCAAGCATCTTCCACTGCAGACTGTCAAACTTGTTTAAGTCTCTTCCTACCTTCTGTCCTACAAATTCACCCAGGGCATTACGCCCCGAGTTTACATTCGTAGATACGATCAAACGCCCACCGATATCAGGAGCCGGGAACTCCCGGCCATTGATCGTTATTACTGCCATTTGTTACCGCCTCCTTACGTTGTCCTTAACGTGTAACCGCTTCTCTTTTCCAGATCCGTCAGTTTCTTCTTTACATCACGGATATCAATGCTCACTGTCAGGTCCATGGCTTCGATCAGGTCCACAATGCGCTCTAAGAGTTCCTGGATGCGCGCGATACGTGAATCATCCATACCGGTACCATTCTGTGATAATGCCACAGCACGGCTTACCAGGTTCATAAGCCTGTCATCATCATTTTCATAAACAGCTGCACGGCCTGTTACTGCCAGCGGCGGTGCTGCATTACCTGCTACACTTGACATCATGGATACAAGCGGAGCCATGCAGGAACGCATGCCGTTCTGGACTGCCTGGGTAATGCCCTGGGTGATCTGCTGGTTATTAGCAACAGCAGCACGACCGCCCCAGCTTCCAACCATTTCCGGGATACCGTCCTCACGGGCTACGAACATCTGACCAGATTTAGGGAATCCACCGGAAGCATGACCGGATACCGGTGAATTGGTACCATAGTCCCAGTCATCGCTGTCATCTGCCTCATCATCTTCGGCGTCTTCTTTGGCACTCTTGAAAATACTCTTCGCGCCTTCCACAATTCCATCCCAGACACCGCCGACAAAATCAGCACAGCCCTGCAGCCATCCGGCAATGGAACCCCAGACGGATTTTAAGCCATCCCAGAGTTTGTTCATGATGCTCTTTCCGACCTCGATCATTGCATCCGGTTTAAACACTTCTTTGATCTTTTTCCAGATATCTTCAAACCAATCCTTGATAGCGTTCCATTTTTCTTCAATGGTCCTTTTTACACTGTCCCAGATCTCTGAAAGCTTGTCTCTGATCGCTTCGAAAATAGATGTCGCAAGAGCTTTGATTGCATTCCATAGGTTAGATGCAAATGCCTTAATCTGGTTCCACTTAGTTTCCCAGGCTGTTTTTATCAGTTCAAGCGTACTGGATATGAACACCTTAACCGCATCAATGGCATTATTTATTGTCTGTTTAATTGCTTCCCAGGCTTCGGCTGCAAACTTTTTGACTTCATCCCAATGCTGATACAGAAGAACTCCAGCCGTAATCAGCGCTGTTATAGCAATGATAACAAAACCGATCGGACTGGTAAGGAATGCAATGGCCGCACCTAAAGCAGTAGTAACCGTTGTTGCGATCGCACATACAGCATTCCATGCCACTGTAGCCGCAGTCATGGCAATCTGAGCTGCGGTATCTGCTATCTTTGCTGCAGTATTGATAACAAACTGGGCCGCCTGCTGCACCAGGGCCGCTGTTCCTTGCGCCAGGTTTACTACAAAATCTTTGGCATACATAGCAACAATAGCGGCTGTCTCCAGCTTATCTGCTATAAGCGCTGCTGTATGTGTTGCAATAGCAGCCGCATTTGCTACAAAACCAGCTACCATTCCAGAAAGCATTGATACGACGCCACCAGCATTAATGATGAATTCACCAAGTTTTACAACTTCCCATGCCCCAAAGAAAGCAGCAACAACTCCAATAGCTCCGTCAAAGCGTGTCTGAGTTTCTGTTATCCAGTCCACAACTGAGGATATCGCTTCTGTAAATGCATCAAATACTGGCTTTGCAACAGTATCATAAGCTGTATTCAGGCCATCCCATATCTTATTAATTAATTCTTTCAGCTTATCAAATATAGGCTGCAGTTCGTCTAATAGCCCCTGTATCCGTTCTTTGATCTGACCAGCATTATCGGTTATAGGCTTTGTTATAACCTGGATCAGATCCCGGACAAATTTACTGCCTAATTTTGTAACTCCCATAAAAGAGCTGCTGAAAATGCCTATGATATCAGCTGTGATCTGTTTCGCTGAGTCACTGCGAAATACAGTAAAGATCCCTGCAATGGAACTTGTGAAATTTCCAACTAATGTCGCAATCTCACCGCCAATATTAAACATCTGGACCAGATAGTCTTTAATGCGGCCTTTATTCTGTTCCAGGTACCTGCTAATACCGCCCAGAAGGTTATCTGCGATCGTTGCACCGATACTTGCTACAGAACCAGTGACTTGCCCTAAGGACCGGGCTAATGTATTGGCAAAACCTAAAGCCGCTGTCTGCACATCAGAATCAGTGAAAATATTCCCAAGGCTGTCTTTTATGGACTGGATGCTGCTTTGGATCGAATCAAATACAGATGTATCACCAAAAGCATCCCAAAAACCACTTGTAAAAGAGTCTTTTAACTGGTTCAGCAGATCAGCTATCTTCTGCAGCTTACCACTGACTATATCTTCCTGTTCCGGAAGCGTTCCCATATCAAAGTCATCTGCATTGTAGCCGCCTGCTCCACTACCGCCGGATCCACTTCCACTATCTGAGCCACTATCAGGATTTAAGATATTAAGCTCATCAATGCCTGTGGTCGCTGTTTTAATATCCTTAGCGGCTTTCTTTGTAGCATTTCCGGCACCGGTTGCAGCCGTTCCAGCTTTATTTGCTGCGGCAGCTACAGCTTCCATGCCAGCTGCAGTTGCGGATGCTCCTGAATCTTTACCGCCAGACATCAAGGCAAAAAAGGCTTTAAATGCATTCGCCAGGCTGAGTATTTTACCAATGACTGCATTGATCACCTGGATGACCGGGGATAATGCAGCTATAAGGCCCTGGCCTATGGTTGCCTTTAAGCTGTCAAACTGCAGCTGTAAGATACGGACCTGGTTCGCCCAGCCGGTGAATGTCCTGGAGAAGTCACCTGCTGCCGTTGTCAGCTGATCCTGTACAAACTTATACCGCAGGGCAACCTTTTCCATTTCGGACATCTTTGCTGTAGTCTTTCCGAAGCCATTTGCCATGGCATAGCTGTCAAGAGCCGTCTGGGTCATAACAATGCCCAGATCTTTCAGGCTTTCTGTTTCACCAGTGAATACAGACTTTAACTTCGTATATGCCTCATCCTGGCTGATGTTGTAGAAAGATGCCACATCTCCGGCAAGACCAGTAAGAGTTGTGGACATGTCATATGCAGCCTTCTCACTGAAGCCAAATGCCTTTGCCATAGCTCCAAAAGTACCGGTAAACCGCTTTGCCATGGTCTCAGACAAGCCAAACTGAGTGGCTGCGTTCTGGGCAAACTTATCTACCTGTTTGCTCATCTGGGGAAATGTAACATCAACTACGTTCTGGACTTCTGCCAGATCAGAACCTAATTCTATACAGGACTTTCCAAAGTCAAATACTTTTTTGACTGCAAAAGCTCCTGCCAGCATAGCTCCCAGCTTTTTCAGCGTACCGCCCAGGCCTTGAACCTGCACAGCGGCAACTTTTGACTGCCGTCCTATGTTACTGACTCCCTTACTGGCAGTCTTGGAAGACTCTTCTCCCTCATGCCCCATTTCTGAGAAAGCCCGTACTAATTTTTTGCTGATCAGTTCAGCTGCTACCTGGGTTACTTCTTCAATCTGCTGTAAATCCAGTGCTACTTCAAACCTGAGCTGTGCATCCGCTGCCATATATGTCACCTGCCTTTTTTATTAAGACAGGCACATCGGCACAGCGTCTTAGATCTTTAACTCAAATATTTTCCTGCATTCCTTATTTTTACATTTAAAAAAGATGCCCTTGCATTTGGCATCTTCTGACTTCATTGCATTGACCGGATACCCACAATACGGACACCGGACTTTTTCATGCTTTACTTTTTCAATTTCAACCACCTCCGCATAATGCAGCGAACATCCTTTCCAGACCTTCCATTTCCCTGTCATAAGCCTCCGGAGTCATCTGCTCCATCTGATGTTTACGCCAGTTGTCATAGATCCTTCGCTGATCAGTGGTAAAATGTTTGATCACATTATCATCTGTTTCAGAACGTATCGCTACCACCCGGCCCAGGGGAGTTTCTGGTCCAAGCCCGGCCAGCAGGGAACGGAACTCATCCCAGCTGACCGTTTCAAACTCTTTCGTCCTTATACGCAACCCGTACTGCGTCATGAAACTGGAAATGATCAGGTCCCAGTCTTCAAACAGGTCGTAGTACGGGTCAGTGCTCTCCCTGGCCCACATCTCCTGTAGCAACAGAAACTGCTTCCTGGATAATGGTCAACAGATCTGAAAATATGGGTTTCATTTTATCGATCTCTTTTCGGGATTTTTCTGGAAACATCAGATTATACGCTTCCAAAGTTTCTTTTGGTCCGGGATGTCCGTTTCCAAACAATCCCATGACTTTAAGTAAGGTCGGAGCATCTGCATTTACTTCCAGTTTTTCCCCTTTGATCATCAGGTAGGGATTTCCATCAAATGTAAGCTTATCTGTAATATCTACTACTTTTGCCATTGTTCATTGCCTCCCTTTACGCTGCCACTGTCGGTGTATAGGTTGGTTTTCCATAACAGGTAACTTCAAACTCCAGGGCATCGATATTCGTTGTATCACCACCTCCTGGGGTAGTCACATTCACAACCACATCACAAGCCAGCTTAGCCCCGGATGTCATGGTCCACTCAAACTTGGTCATTACATCCTGGCCAAATTTCCATGCAAGGCCTGCGATATAATCATTTCCGGCATCACCTACGGAACGCTTTCCCTTAAAAGCAAAGCTGAGTTTTTTGCCAGTCATAGCAGATTTGGCCCAGCCTTCTGCGTCCATGGCATACCATTCTTCTGTGGTGCCGTCAATGGTTGGCGCAAAGTTCTCCAGATCCGCAGGCATTACCATATCGCCGTCCACGCTGTCCATACCCTTTGTACCAAATTTAAACACGTTATTGTGTACAGGATATACTTTTCCTCCTACTTCACTCATTACACATTCCTCACTTTCTCTGATAGATAAGATCCAGCCAGATCACATATTCATATACCCCATTATCATCCGTTCCTACGTCCTGGGGTTCAGGAACCATTAAACGAAGATAATTAATGTGGGTATCTCCTATGTCCAGACTGGATATGCTTCTAAGTTTCTCAAATAGTTGATAAGCAGCTTCTTCACTTTCCGGTTTGTCCCTGTTCCAATGGACCAGAAGAGAGAGCTGCTTTGTATCATAGGTAGTGTATTCCAGGCCACCTAAAGCAATATTGGGTGGTCCGGATCCACTTCGGTTATAAATACCTATGGATTTCTGCTGTTTATTATCCAGTTTGCCGATATAAACATGGCTCTCTTCTGCAATTCCAAGAGAAATGATCCAATCCTGTATGTCCGTTAACCGCAGCATCATACGCCACCCGCCTTTTTATAAAACTTCTTAAAGGCTTCCCTGCAAAAACCGGAGCTGACACCTCCCGGAAGCCATGGCTCAAACCATTTACCGCCTGCAAAAGGATTTTCATACTTCTGGAACTGATATTCCGGATGATAATACAGCCGCCTCGCATATGGCGTGCTGGATACCAGGCTTACTTTTCCGTTAGAAGCTTCACTGGTGTCCACGAAGGTGCTTTCATTCTGCAGGTTGCCAGTATCAAACGGCATGACCTGTGCCTGTACCACTTCCGTATGCAGTGCTTCCGCCGTCTGCTCCAAAGCAACTACTGCTGCACGGGTCAGCTGACTGATACGGGGCATGTTCAGCTTTATAGTTGACTTTACCTGCATCAGATCACCTCCAGGCTGCAGTAATTTACCGTACCGTCCGGATTCCTGTTCTTGCATCCCTGCTCGATCCGGCGTTCTTCACCAAATACCGTTACTGTTCCGCCACTTAAAGACGGCATATCTGGTGCAATGTCTCCCGTAAAAAGCGCTGTACCAGTGATCTGCACCAGCTTCTTTTCCGCTGTCAGAATGGTCTTGGCTTTATCTTGGAAATTACACATCAGATCCGCATCCAGGCTGTACTTCGGCCTTCCCTTATTATCCAGTTCTTCCGATTCCAGATGAACATGCACAGGCGTCTTACAGAGCCGCTTTGGCACTAAACATGGATATTTCATAGTCTCACCTCGCTAAACGGCAGCAAAGGCCCGTCTGGCACAGCATAGCGTATACATCACGCTTCATGGCAACACCTTTATCTGTAAACACGTTCCAGGAATTTCCAAACTGCATGGACACACCATTGATGCTGTAGTTCTGCAAAACCGTATTGATCTCATCTGCATTTTCTGTCTCAAAGTCAGCCTGCTGGCAGACCACTTCCCGGATCAGGTCCTGCTGGAATGGTGTCAGGTTAGAAAATCCCTGACCTACGATACGGTTATAGGTCAACGAATCAATATGCCTGCTGGCCCGGCGCAGAGCTGCCGGAAGCTGTTCTCCCGGCACAATGCTGCCGCAGTACTCATTCTGGTAGTATTCCGGTGTTACATACGGCTCATAAGCCATAAGACCACCTCCGATCAGGCTCCAGTATACTCTGTGGTATCCACATCTACGTATACACTGTCTACCTTGCCATCACGGCCATTCGGGAAGACAAATACATCAGACAGGGAACGATTCTGATACAGGTAGCCATCACCCTTGGTATGAGCACCAGGATTGAAGTAATAGATGCTGGAGATCTTCGGTACGATCTTACAGGTCTGTCCGCAGGCAACCAGTACATTGATCTTGTGTGCTCCTGTCACAGCAGCTACATGGTTTCCGGTATCCTCTGCCACCTTTTTCAATGGAGCAAAACCGCCGTTTTCAGGCTCCCATTCAAATGCATCATAGAAGCGCTCATCATCCACTACTTCCATGATCGGTACGCCGTCGATGTCGGTCACACGGGTTTCAATTCCCAGGCCGCCCTCTGCGATCTGGGTCATTTCGATCTTGCGTGTGAACTCTGTGGACTGTTCCAAGGCATCCATGATCGCGCTGGATACGTACATGACCAGAGTGCCATTTGCCTTATAACGTCTCAGCTTCCCCTTAGCCAGGATATCCTTCAACATGCCAAATACCTTAGCTTTTGTATATGCGGAAGCTGCTGTAGACGAATGATAGCTTTCTTCTTTCTGAGCTGCTTGTGCTACCTTGGAGAAGAACAGGGCATCTGTTTCCGGAACTACCCAAGTCTTTTCAAAAGTCCTGGAAATGTTCTGGATGGATGCGGTCGCATTGGTCTCATCAACATCAGCCTTGTCGATCATAAATTCCACATCACGGTCATGAGTCAGTGTGTACGGAATATCTGTCTGCGCATAGCTTCCGCTGTTCCAGCCACCATTTCTGCTGTGATTTTTATATCCGGATGTGCTCATCTGGGTAAAATGGAAGGTTTTCGCATCCAGCCATTTTACATTACTTGTTACAAAGGGAGAAGTCAGGGTTCCCTGAATGAGGATCTCTAACAACTCCGGTTCCCATACCTGTGCATAGTTTAAATTTGCCATTTTATCACCTTATCCTTTCTTAGTTGTTCCAACGGTTCCAACGCTTTGTTGCTACCGTTGTCTGCTGTGTCTGTGTTGCCTGCTGGGCCTGTCCGGTTCCCTGGCTGCCGCTTGCAGCTCCTACCTGGACAAATCCGGACGCTGCGGATGCCTGGGGTTTTAAAGCAGGCACATCTTCCAGCACCTTATTAAGTGCCGCCTTTAATGTTTCTTCATTGATTTTTCCATCCTGACCTGCTACCTGGCTGAAATCTGCCATCTTGATCACATAAGGGATGGTACTTGCTTCGATACCAAGTGATACAGCCGCCATAACAGCTGCGCTGTTTATCTGGGCCTGCTGTGCTGCAGCCTGTGCCTGTGCCATCTGAGCCTGCATAGCGCCAATATCCGGAGTATTGGCCGCCTTCTGCTGCTTAAAAGTTGCAATGGCCTGCTCGACCTCTGCCTGACTGAGTCCCTGCTGCTTAAAATAAGCTTTCAGCGCTGTATCTTCTTTGGCTGCCAGTGTACCGTCAAGCATCTGCTGGATCTTCCCGTAGTCAATCGCCGGAGCTGTTCCCTGCTGATTGCTCTGATTCTGCTGTGCTGCCGGTGCCTGTGTCTGAGTCTGCGCTGCCCCAGCTGTCTGCTGCTGAGCCTGCTGTCCCTGGTTCTGATTTCCTTCTGCCATAATAATGGTCTCCTTTCCATTTTGAGAGTGTCGCTCTTACTTCTATCCATTGTCATCGGTGTCACCGGCCGCGCAGAGTTTAATGCCATGCTCGCGTTTGGGCATAAAAATAACACGCATCTCTGCGTGCTTATGACTAAATGCTATGACTATTTAGAACTTTTCAATAACTTTGCCGCACTTGGCGCATCGCCTTACATAACCGCCATACAGACCAGATGCACGGCTCCAGTGCTTGCGGTAATGATGATCACATCCGCAGTGCTTCCTGAAGAGTTTCTTTCGGATCCATGATAAGATTCCCATTGTGTTCACCTCCTACTGTTGCGACGTCGCAACGATATGTCTTATTTAATTTCAACGCTCGGAATCAGTCTTTCCGGGTAAAATACCAGCTCATAATGGTACTTATCTGTTCCCTTTGGTTCTGTCTGTTCCATCACGTAGCAGGTCCAATCATTCAGATAAATATAATCTTTATAATACTGATCTTGTCCTGTTTTAACCGTTACAACCAGTTCGTTGGAACCATTATTGCTGAGTGCCATGTACCCCTCGGCCTGGAGCATAACCGTATCAGTTCTTGCATTGGTAACTGTTATTCTACGATATATGTTAAACTCATTCGCATCTTTAGACAAATTATGGTTCACGGTTGATGCGGTAGAAAAAGAACAGCCCGATGCCCCCAAAGCCACACAAAGAGCCGTCATAAAAGTTAAAATTTTCTTTCTCATTGCTTATTCCTCCACATGACATGTATTTTTCACTTTTTGATAGATGTCCTCATACAGTTCCTGTCTGTCACCGTTGTAAGTATATTCTGCATAGATGCCATCTCCTGATACCGTAGTAGACGCAAGGCATTTATAATTCTGCAAAGTCTTACAACTCCACACAATAAACACATTGCTCAGATCGATCTTTTCATTCTGCTCCTGAGAGTTGTACCACTCAACAAGTTTCTTTTTGCATACGCTCTGAAAGTGTGCCATTCCTGTAATAATCATATTTATCCTCTCTTTCCTAATTTACAAACATCCAATCATCAGCAAGCATATCAGCCTGTGAAGCAAGCCAGCCAAGCTGAACTCCAGATGTTCCAACAAATGCAATCGCTTTGTTTCCAATCGCGTCATGTTCTGGATTAACAATCTTTCCATTTGGATTCATATACCCGATATTGGTCGCAAGTTCAATATACTGATTTTTGCCATTCCATCCTTTTCTCTTAACTTTTAATCCGCGCTTCACGTATTTGATTGCTTCCCCAAAAGAGAACGTTGCTTCTCCACCAAGCGCGGGGCAATTATCTTTATTTGCAATCATCCATTCATCGCTCTGCATGTTTAACATTGTGTACTCTACTCGTTTGGTTTCGCGAATATCCAATAATTCGCCCTGATCTGCGTCCTGTGGTCTACACTGGATCATTATAGTTTCTCTTTCTGAATCCCAATACCAGTAACCTCCCCATGATGGAAGTTTAACTTTTTCTCCTGCTTTCATCGCTTTAAATGCTTCTCTAAAGTTCATGTTTTTATCCTCTCTTTCTTAAAAATGGGTACAAAAATACCACCGGCCTGCTGACTGGTGGTATTAAATGCGGTTTTCTTTTTTTCTATTCCATCTGGGGTAATTTACTAAACTTTACTGATTTTTCTCGTTATAATACTCCCGCTTCTCTTAACACACTCTCAATTTCTTCTTGCGTTGGTATCGGATGAGCTGCGTTGTATGTCTCACGTTCTTCCCGTGACACTAAAACCGGACATGTTGGAGCTGATATTCTGTCTAAATACCATTCATATGCTTCTTTTTCTTCATCTGTCACGGTATCACCTCCACAACAATACTATCTTTCTGTTTTGATAATATACGCATTTTACAATCCTTGTCAAGCAAAAACTCTTTCTGTTTGTGATAATGACTGATTTTTGCTATGTATGCACCTTTCGAACCTTTTGGTACTAAAAAAATCATTTTAAACGGTTTATTTAATGCCGCTTTAGGCGAAATAGATGTACTTACAAATTGTTTATCAATAAAAATATCTCCTACAGCGTATTTTTCATACGGATTAAACTCCATGTTGCGATAACAGATTATATCGTGCTTAAGTTCGTTGCTTTTTAACGCAGCGGATATTGTATTGGCATATTCTACCAGTCCCCTGTCCTCTGATATATCACCTCGAAGCATTGCATTTAACCGTTCAAAAAATCTATTTGGTTTTTTATCACCAGAATTGTACGTATACTTTTTGATTGCATGTATTTCTTTACTTGATAAATCTGCAATCCACTGCACAGCATCATTACAAAGTAATTCCTCGTTTTTTTCAGGAGAGGCAGCTTTAAAATTAGCAAGTGGTCTCTTTGCGTCTGCATATTCCCGTGCATCTGTGCCACCGGTTTTAAATCTAGCATGTTTCCAGAAATCCATTTTCTGGCCGTACATCTTTTTATTGTCATTATCCAACGAATACTTTGCCAGCCTCCCGTACTTTTCTTCCTGCCGTGCTGCATACTGCTCTTTGGCTTCGTCCTTGCTCTGCTGCCCGATTGCTTCCAGTTCTTCCTTCGTCCAGCTATCGTCTGCTGTGGATATGCCTGGGAAATATGTAGTGTGCGAATCCTTACATCGTGGATGATAAAGCCCTTTGCTGATGGCATAGCTCATCAGAGGATAGTGCTTGCCAGTTTCCGGATCCACGCCGTCCTTACTGCCACCGCTCCACACATCATCAATAAGCACCTTGCCGACGAAGGGAAGGCACTTAGGACACGGATTCCCACGCTTTGCCATGATAACAGTGGCAATGCCCCACTCCTGACGTTTTTCGCCTTCTCCCTGCAGGTAAGCTCTTTTGCTGGCCGTCCGGATTGCCATGTCTGCATAATCTGATAACGTATGCCTGGCTCCATTGGCGTATTCTATGCAGTTAAGTCCGCGGGATAGCATATCCTTTGTGGCCATGTCTACAGCCTTTTCATAGGTTCCGGCACCACTGTTGGCATATACCTGAGCATCAAAGATTGCTTTCCGGTAATCATCATTGGCTTTCCGGAACACTGCTGTTTCTGCAGCTTCCATATCGTGCGCAGTAGCTTCAATCAGCGCATTCAGCTTCCGGTCATTCAGCTTAAAGAACTCTGCCGTCATTGCATCGTGCGCAGGCGATCTGTTTCTTCCGGATGTTTTCCAGCCTTTCTTGATGGCCTGTAAGATCTTGATCTCCTGCTTCATGCTGCCTTTTGCGCGTGCCTGCCTGATCAACTGTTCAATCTGAGCATTAATGCTCTTAAACTGTTTCTGGTATTTCTTCTGGTTCTTCTGCTTATATCGTTCCAGTGCCTTCAGCTGTTCGGTCTGCCACATAGACCAGTTATAGCCTTCTTTGGTCTCTTCTGCTCTGTGCCGATCCATATTACGGATCATAGATGCCATCAGCTCGTTTTCAATGCGCTGAAAGGCTTCGGCCAGATCGTATTCATTATGTTGCACTCATCAACGCTCCTTCCGCGGCATCCTGTCCCGCTTCTTTTAATGCAGTTTTCCTGTTAGCCAGTACTTTATAGCCCTGCGCTTTAAACCCTCTTGTAAGAGACTTAAGCTGCGTTATACTTTTACAGTGATCACATCTCAGCTCTGCATAGTCACTTTTCTCAACTGCATATATTCCAAAAGGTACTTGCTCACTGGCTATTTTCAGCAGTCCCTGGTACTCCGTCTGGTTCATTCTGTACATCCGGTTCGCTATTTTGACCTGCATCCCTTTCACCTCCAAGGTTGACATTAAAAAGCCCGGCAGTCATATTGACCCCCGGTTCTTCTACCTCTGCAATGCCCTGTTCTGCTTTCAGACGGGCAATCTCTTCTTCCTTCCATGTATCATCCCTGGAATCTCCATACAGTTCTTCCACCTGGGCTTCTATGCTCATCAGGACTACACCTGGCCTGGCTTTTGACATGGTCTCTATTTGGCTTTCAAAAGAAGGATTCGCATACTCACCAAAGGGAATATCTACCTTGACATCTTCTACAGGCTTTTTCGTCAGGATGTTGTACGCATTAATAGCAGCACCTACAACTTCCGGAAGGATTTCCTGCAACGCTTCCACAATGGCGTTCCGGGTATAAAGCGTGGTCTTTTCCTTTTCTCTCTGGGCTTCTGCATTATCCAGCTTCTTAGTGTCGATTCCCAGCGTTGACGGGCTGATCAGTCCCTGCAGGCAAAGATCCAGTGCCGTCACATAAGACGCCAGATAACTGTCATGCGGGATTGTAGGCTGGTCTGTTTGGATCTTATTTACACCGTCCTCAGCCATATTGTTTTCCGCAGCAAAATACCGGCAGTCAAAAGAGTTTGGCCGTATAGTCATCCCTGTTTCTGGATCCTTTGGTACCAGATCTAACGGAACATAACTTTTGGCCCTTCCTGCCCGAAGCGCGTCCATCCACTGGGACCATACTTCATCAAATGCATCAAAGCTGTCCAGTTTTCCATCAAAGATAGATCCGCCTCTTCCTTCGTACTTTGCTGATTCGTATACATGCAGCGGCACTGCCAGGATCACGCTGCTATCAAATGTATAATCCTGAAGGTTTTTGGTCTGTTCCAGCACTTTCAGATCTACCAGCTTATCATCAAGGTAAAGCTCATTGGTGATGTAGCCATAACCATATCGCTCATTAAGGACGTACTGCTTCCCTTTGGTTTTAAAAGGCGTTTTGAAAATCACTTCATTTATCCGATCACGCAGCCTGATGATCTCGATCCGCTCACCAGGATACCATTCCAGGATCGGATATTCGCTCACTGCCGTGTCTATGGTAACCTTAAATGCACCGTCACCAATGTACAGGACTTCTTTCAGCGCTTTTTCAATCTTCTTACGGAAGCGGTTCTGCTTCTCTATTTCCTTCCATATCTGTTCCTGAGAAGCACGGTCAAATATAAAATCATTCATATCGACCAGGGTAATGGATGCCAGGGTCTTAACGATCAGAGAGGGAAGGCCTGTATGGATCTTTCTCATCTCCATTCCAGGACTGCATTTACTGCTCCAGAACTTGTATTTGTCTGCATATTCCGTCAGATCTCCATACAGCTGTTCCAGCTCGTTACTGTCACCCCGGTACCAGATCCGGTTTCGGATGGCATTTGTTTCAAAGTCCAGCGTTTCTCTGATTTGTATATTATATGGGCTGGCAGAATCGATCTGCAGCCAGCTCTTCACCCCACGCCGAATGTTATCACTCATCTTGTCCAACCACCTCATTTCTCATTATCCTCCTCGAATCCGATCAGTTTTTTATACGGAATCCATGAATACTGACTCGCATTGATCGTATGATCGTTTTTATCTTCCGGTTCGTCTTTGTCTTCTTTCCAGCTGTACTTGTCCAATTCTGACAAATGTTCTGTACAGTCATCCACTACCAGATAGCATCCCTGCTGGATCCAGCCCAGCTGCAGCTTGATTCGGTCCAGGATGCTCAGTTTTTTATAAGCATCCCAGAAATTGTACAGGCAGCCATGCAGCCGCTTGTACTTGCGCAGTTCTGTAATTGTTGCCTGGTCTGCATTATCTACGTAAACATCTTTTGCAAATCCCCATTCACTGCGGCAATGTTCCAGGAAGTTCACCAGTTTCACAGCCGTATCGCTGGGAGCTATAGGCGTATCCAGATCCGCATTGTTATAAACCTTTTCGGCCAGTGTGATCAGTCTCCTGTCTTCCGTGATCCCCTGGAAGATCATGGCAATGGTATCAGGGGATCTGCTGGAATACGCCGTATCAAGGCCACAGGAGAACTTTTTCCATTTGATCCGGCCCTCCTTCACTTCCGCCTTTACCCAGGCAGCAGTAACAACGTACTTTTTCCGGTCAAAATTAGGGAATACCAATCCGGTGGCTTTACCGCGAAGCCCCAGGATCTTATTTTTCCAGATTTTCGTGCCTTTCGGTGTGTTAGCCAGGATCTTGTCCAGCTTCTCCTTTGGCAATCCTAGGTTATGGACAAAAGAAAAGAACCAGTGCACCCAGCCGGGCTTTGGTTCTTCTTTCAATTCGTCTTTTATTTCCTGCGGCGTCTCTGATTCCCATTCCGGCAGAGGACGGGAACAGTTTATATACTCCTTATACACGTCCAGGTTTGGATCATCCGGATTAAGTGTCGCCATCAGATAATCGCAGCGCATGGCAGCTTCTCGCACAAAGTCAATGTCCGCTGTGTTGATCTCATCGATATACAGACATCCATATTGACCGCCCAGTGCCTTCTGCCATTTCTTTTTGTCGCCATATCCCATGACGTAGATAACTTTGTCACCGCCGGACGCATGGAAAAGGATATGTGGGATCTTATCGTCTTTGGTACCATTGCCGTTGTACTCAGCCAGTATCCCAAAATCGTCAATTATCCCCAGATCCTTGTTGATGATATTTTTCTCAGCTGTACCGGTATCCTTTGCAGCTATGATATGCAGCTTCTTAGGCGATTCAGCCACCTTAAGCATGAACTTGAACAGGCCTACTGTGGTCTTTCCGGCTGCGGTGGTTAAGTACCCTCAAGAAATTCTACAGGCGCATCACAGTGAAGGAATGCCTTGTACTTTTCGGATAGTAATAATCGTTCAGAACTCATGAGGTTGCATCACCGCCTCTCATCTGCCGGATCAGGTCATCCAGTTTGCTCTGCTCAGATTCCAGGCCAGATACCTCAAGCTTATCCTTAAACATGCCAAGATGGCGGCCAAGCAGCTCCAGAGCTTTCTCCTTGTCATTCAGTTTCAGTTCAATGCCAAACTTGCCTTCTTTGATTCCGGCAATGGCCTTGATCTGAGTTTCAGACAGCTCTTTTGTATCTGTCAGCACTACGCAGCCATCAACGATCTGTGCAAAGTCTGTGGCCCTGGCAAATGCGATAGCAGCCAGTTCTTCAATCACGCGGTCCTGTGTGACCTCCGTCCGTTTCTGGCGCTCCTGCATGCGTTCTGAGATATAAGCCGCAACCTTAGCATTTCTTAGCAATCGACTTGCATTAGCCGCTGCTATATCATCATTCTTCACTCTTGGATAAGCGACCTTGTAAGCCCGCGTGGCATTCAGGTCAATGAGATATTCATCTGCAAAAATTTTCTGTTTTTTTGTCATTTGGGGCTCACCTCGCTTTCTTTTACATGCCAAAAAGAGCCCCGGTCTTTTCAACCAGGACTCTCAAAGGAGAAGGAAATGCTGATAGCAGCAAAAATCATCGGAACGGAAGGACTCGAACCCTCGCTTAGGACACAAGCCATTGCTCTACCAACTGAGCTACGTTCCAACAGCGCTTCCTAAGTGAACTCCACCGTCCTGATCCTCAATGTCTCTTCAGAGCAATCAGATAAGTACATCCGTGCACAAATGCATTCCATGTTTTATTCAAAAAGGCATTATCAATCTCTCTGAGGTGTTGCGCATACGCTCAGTTCATCCGGGAGCGACCCGGCAGCTTCCTCTGCCAAGCTGTGACCCCCGGCAGAGGTTCCAGGGGAATTAAGCCGCCGGCCGTATGCCTTTGGCTTCATGGTACACTATAGCATTTGGAAAACGGAAAAACAGGAAAATTCGGAAAAACTTATGTTGCTTTCATAAAATTTTCGTATTCCTTCCGTACTCCATCAGGTGTAGCTCTTCGGCCCATTCTTACCGCTACTTCACTCCAGGTAAGCTCTTCAAAGATCTTATACCTGATAATGCGCTGCATTCTCTGCGGTATCGTGTTCAGCCATGCTTCCACATCATGTTTGATCCGTTTCGCAGTCTGCAACCGCTCTTTCAGGATCTCTTCCAGCCGGTCCAGCTCATCCGGATCCTTTATTACAGGATATGCCAGACCTTCGATATGAAACGTCTGTGGTGTGTAAGGGAACTCATGCGAAGACCCTTTCACTGCATCCTGCTCAATCCTCTTCCTGGCTTTCTTAAGCTTCAGGATCTCCTTTTTGGTATCTTCCACCTGGGCGCATGCATCTATGTACTGCACCAGAATCTGCTTGTCCAACGGTATCACCTCATTCCTGCTCTTGGTTTGTATGTACGTTCTCCCAGAAGATATTCCTCTTCCTTCCTCTGTTGACCTAGAAGCTGCCGTAACCGGTTTAAGGTATCCCTGTTCTTCTGCTCTGTTGAAGGCTTGTTGCAATCCGGTTCCTTTCGTTCCGGTCCTTGGCAAATTCCATTTCATGAAGAAAGTCCTGGAGACGCTTGTCCTCTTCAACGACCTTATCGCAAGCATACCTGTATTCTAAAATGCTCTCATCATAGTAGCTTAGAAACTCTTCCAGAGCCTGCGCCGGTGTCTTTCTCTTACTCATCTGGTACCCTCCTTAGCTCCGGATCCGGGCAGAGGCTTGTCCCCGCATAAGCCGGCATCCTGGCCGACCATGTCGCTGGCCTGGGCCCTTTTATGATCTTCTCATCAGCTGCAGCTATGGCTGCCTTTCTCTGTAACTGGTTTGCCTTTCTCTGGGCCTCTGACTTTACTAATCCCATTCTTCGTATCTTCTCCCTTCTTGCGCATGGCAGCTATCACGTATTCCACGTTGGGATTTACTCGTTTCCACATTACGCTGCTTTACCGGTATGCTTCCGGTCTTTTCTTTCCAGGTATAGCTTTACCAGCGTGTAGATCTGACGGAGGAACAGGCTGTCTTCTATGTGGCTTATGTTCTGGATGATGTACTGCTTTACATGTTTGTTATTCATAGGCTACCTCCTTTAAATTTCAGTTTTGCACAGATTCATATGATTCTTTCAGCCTTTCAAAATCACATGACTCCATAATATTTGCCATGACTACAGCGGCCATTGTGTTTATTTCATGCATAGTCTTTCCGAGTTTAACACCTTGTGGCATCACTGTACTGTTACGGATAACTGCAAATAATGCCAGCTTATATTTTTCTTCTTGTGACATTTTATCCTCCAAATTTTTTGCATCATTTTGTTGACGTCAACAAAATCTTAATTTTCTTCCACCTCTGCCCTGTATGGCTCAGGCAACGGCATCCATGCATTCACAAACATATCCTGACTAACAAGTGATTCTGTCTCATCACCGGCATACCATGCTCCACCACCATCATTATCTTTTTCATACCGTCCGA